>WBZS01000223.1_pt2 | contig 71598 bp, 74 predicted proteins | sample 5204201 | NCBI WGS metagenome assembly WBZS01 (sample SAMN12344357, study PRJNA552823) | activated sludge metagenome | biome: Activated sludge suspended growth; feature: Nitrification reactor; material: Wastewater; isolation source: activated sludge from nitrification reactor of wastewater...
ATGGATATTCCAGCCGTGAGGATCGTCTTGCGTTGTTGCGCCGCATCCTGGATCGTTTTGACGCGCATTCCGAGGAACTCGCCCGACGAATAACCTTGGAGATGGGCTCGCCGATAACATTTTCCAGAGAGGCGCAGGTCGCCGGGTCCCGCGCTCACATTGTTGAAATTATTCGAACGCTTGAAGAACTTGATCTCGAGCAACAGGCAGGACGGACGATCCTGGCTTATGAACCGATTGGCGTATGTTCGTTAATCACGCCTTGGAATTTTCCGATCTGGCAGATCGTCACCAAGGTCATGCCGGCGCTTGCGGCAGGCTGCAGCATCATTCTCAAGCCGAGCGAGTATGCGCCGTTGAGTCCGATACTTTTTGCCCAGATTCTTCATGAGGCCGGCGTTCCCAAGGGCGTTTTCAATCTGATCAATGGTGACGGCGCCACCGTCGGAAACGCGATGTCGCGCCACCGCTTTGTGGACATGGTCTCGTTCACGGGCTCCACCCGCGCGGGCATTCAGGTAGCGAAGAACGCTGCGGACACGATCAAGAGGGTCCACCAGGAACTCGGCGGCAATTCTCCCAATATTCTTCTTCCGGGTGTCGACCTGGAGGATTCTGTCCCGAAGGGCGTCCTGGGTGCCTATCGCAATGCCGGCCAGTCATGCACGGCGCCAATGCGTATGCTGGTGCCTTCCAATCTCTATGGGAGAGCCGTCGAGATCGCCAAGGCTGCCGCGGAAACCGTTCTCGTTGGAGACATTTTCGACGAAGCGACGACACTTGGACCTCTCGTCAACGAAAAGCAACTCGAACGTGTAAGGGCCCTGATCAGTTCGGGGATCCACGAGGGAGCGCGCTTACTGACAGGAGGCGCTGATAGACCCTTCGGCCTTGAAAGCGGTTACTATGTCGCTCCCACAGTCTTTGCCGACGTCAGCCCCAGTATGACTATCGCACAAGAAGAGATCTTTGGACCTGTCGTCAGCCTCATTCCTTACGATGGAGTCGATCACGCGATAGAGATCGCCAATAACACTCCCTACGGTCTCGCTGCGTATCTTCAGACCGAAGACCTCGCCTTGGCTAGGCGCGTGGCATCCCGTGTACGTGCGGGACAGGTGCTGGCGAACTATCCTGAATGGGATCCCGCCGCCCCCTTCGGGGGCTACAAGCAATCCGGCAATGGGCGCGAATATGGCAAATTCGGGCTGGAGGCCTTTCTCGAAGTGAAGGCGATTGGCGGCTTTGTCGATGCCTGAGGTCTCCATCGCGCCGCTGCCCAGACGCGGAGATTGCCGCTATTGAAGGCTGCTGAGTTCAGATTCGGTCCGGGTTTCGCGGCGCTTAGCTTGAGAAGAGTTGTCTCGGTCGTTAAGCTAAGCGTTATGCAACGGCTCCGCATGATACTGCCAGCCCCGAACCTCCTGGTCACATTTGAGGCCGCAGGTCACAGAGTAGAGCCTGACGATTGTCTGCCGACGATAGTCGAACTTATCCTGTCGGCTCCAAAATCGTGGATTTTTAGGACATCGTTCTCGACGGCCTCGGCAGTCCACGTAATCATGCGTCGCGATCGCGGCTAAACATGGCGCCTGCTATAGATTCCATGGTCAACACGCCCACCGGCTTGCCGAGCTCGTCCAAGACCCTGGCATTTTTCACACCCGTCAGCAGCATGCGGTGCATTGCTTCTTCTAGGTTGTCCGCTTGGGAAAGGGCAAGTGCGCCGTCCAGGCTGACATCGGTCAATGGCGTCATCGCCGTAGCCACCCGCAGAACCCGTCCGCGATTGACCTCTCTGACGAACTTTTCAATGTAGGAATCGGCTGGATGCATGACGATCTCCTGTCCGCTACCTTGCTGGATGATCTCACCATCCCGCAGAATGGCAATCTGGTCGCCCAGACGCAGCGCTTCATCCAAATCATGGGTGATAAAGACGATCGTTTTTTTGATCTCGGCTTGCAGATCGAGCAACACGCTTTGCATGTCCGTCCGAATGAGTGGATCCAACGCCGAAAATGCCTCGTCCATCAGCAAAATCGGAGCATCATTCGTAAGGGCCCGGGCTAGGCCAACCCGTTGCTGCATGCCACCTGAAAGCTGATTCGGATATTTGTTTTCAAAGCCGGTCAATCCAACCCGATCGATCCAGCGCATCGCCGCATCTTGCTGCTGCTTACGTGGCACGCCGCGGATTTCAAGCCCGTAAACCGCATTGTCCAGAACGGTGCGGTGCGGCAGCAGCGCGAACTTCTGGAAAACCATGGCTGTGTCTCGCCGGCGAAATTCGCGAAGTTCGGCGTCGTTCATCTTCACCACGTCCGAACCGCCTACCAGTACTTCACCTGCGGACGGGTCGATGAGACGATTGATATGCCGGATCAGGGTGGATTTTCCCGACCCGGACAAGCCCATTATGACTTGGATCGACCCCCCAGGCATATCGATATTGATGTCTTTGAGGCCCAGCACATTACCGTGCCTCGCATTGAGTTCGGCCTTCGTGATGCCTGCCCGCACCAAATCCACCGCCTTGGCCGCACCCGCTCCAAAGACCTTGTAAAGCGAGCGGATTTGGATCCCGGAAGCCTGAGCGTGATCACGCATGGACCACCTCGAGGTGCCGCTGCAGGCGCTTGCCAAAAGCCTGGCTGATGCGATCAAAGACAATGGCGATGCCCACGATCGCTAGGCCATTGAAAAGACCCAACGTAAAATATTGGTTGGAAATCGCCTTGAGCACGGGTTGACCCAGACCTTGAACCCCGATCATCGACGCGATCACCACCATGGCCAAGGCCATCATGATCGTTTGGTTGATCCCCGCCATGATTGTAGGCAAAGCAAGTGGCATTTGTACGCTCCGGAGCTTCTGCCATCCGGACGAGCCAAATGCGTCGGCCGCTTCCAGAACGTCCTTGTCAACCAGCCTAATACCCAGGTTGGTCAGGCGGATCATCGGCGGGATCGCGTATATCACCACAGCGATGAGCCCAGGCACCTTACCAATTCCAAGCAACATCACAACTGGGATCAAATATACAAAGCTCGGCATCGTTTGCATGACGTCGAGCACGGGGTTGACCAAATTCTGAAAGCGGTCCGAGCGTGCCATCAGAATGCCGATAGGAGTTCCGAGAACGATCGCAAGAACCGTGCAGACCAGGATCATAGAGATGGTCTTCATCGTATCCTCCCACATACCGAAGAGGCCGATGAGGAACAGGGTCGCCAAGGAACCGACGACAATCGACAGCTTACGACTGCCAAGCCAGGCAATAACGGCGACCAGGATCATGATGATGGGCCACGGCGTATTCGTCATGAACCGTTCGGAGTGCACCAGAAAAACCTGAAGCGGATCGAAAAACGATTCTATGGCGTCGCCGTACGCCCGCGTAAAGTTCCGGAAGCCTTCGTCGATGCCTTGCTTCAAGGCCCGCAACACGTTGTCGTCAAGTTGGGGAAACGTGGTGGCCCAATCCATACCCGTATGCTCTCCTTATCAAACCCTTGATATCCAACAATCAAGGGCGCGTTCAAGATACATCTGTTGCCGCATGGCCCGGCGCGATTTGTGACCGCGCCGGGCTCCAAGCGTTTAGAGGGATGCCTTGATCTTTTCGGCAGCTTCCGGGGTGACCCACTTCTCCCAGACGTCCTGGTTATTTTTCAGGAAGAACTTTGCGCCGTCGTCACCGGTCGCCTGGGTGTCCGTCATATGTGACAACAGAGCGCTGACGGTATCGTTGGTCCAAGACCTCTTTTGGAAATAAGCGAGAACGTCCTTGTCCGCGCTGTCGAAGAATTTCTGCGACACGACAGTCGAAACCTTGTCCTTCGGCCATACGCCGGGCTTCGGATCGGGGCAGTCGGCTACCGTCATGCAACGGCTCCACTCCTTCTGGTCATCCGGTGCAGCGAAGTCGAGCCTCACCATCGGGTACTTGCCCAGGATTGCCGTAGGAGCCCAATAGAAGCCGAGCCATGGCTTCTTGCGTTCGTAGGCGCGCGCGATAGTGCCATCCAGTCCGGCTGCAGAGCCCGGATCAACCAGCACAAACCCAGCCTTTTCACCTCCATAGGCTTTGAAAAGTTGGGTGGTGATCAAGGTAGAACCCCAGCCCTGCGGTCCGTTGAACACGGCGCCCTTCGAAGGGTCCTCCGGCGACGGAAACAATTCAGGGTGTTTCAATGCGTCCGGGATCGACTTGATCTCAGGATGTTCGTCGGCGAAATATTTGGGGATCCACCATCCATTCACACCGCCATCGGACAGAATGTCGACCGTGATCTTGATCTTGTTGTCCGCCAATCCTCGCGAGATGAGTTCGGGTTGGAGGGACACCCAGCCTTCCGGAATGACGTCTGGCTCCTGCTTTTCAATAATGGACGTCAGAGACGGGACGGTATCGCCAGGCACGATTTCGACGTCACAGCCGTAGCCTTTTTCCAAGATCATTTTATCCAGGCTAGCGGTGACTTCGGCGCTTTGCCACGTCATGCTAGCAACAGTGACATGACCGCAGCCCTCAGCGTGACCGCTGGCGATGAGAGCGAGCATGCTGGCTGCCAGCGATGCCCCAAAAAGCAAAGTCCGTTTCATGTCATTCCCCTTCTACTTGTTGAGGTTTCTCATTACGGCGCGTCGATGCGCGTTAGTGAGCTGAGGTCGATGCGGGCGCAGATGCGCAGGGCATCGAAAAGGGCGGCGTGAAGATTGCGCGACGACACCACGTCACCAACCCTGACCAGCGTGAACAGTCCATCGTGGTTGCCAGGGAGGACTACGTTGCCACGCGCTAGCGCCTCCACGTCAATCACCCCATCGTTTCTCGAATAGGGTCTTAGCTGGACGTAAAGCTCATCGTTGGCATCGGTACCGGCCTCATAGAAAACCTGGTCGTACTGCAGGTGCTTTTCCTTGCCGCTTAGAACGTTGCGGATGCAGACAGAGAGCTGGTTGCCTTCCCGGCTGATGGCAGCGATTTCCGAATCGGTGATGAAATCGACGCCCAAGCGATAGAGGTGGCGCATGCTCACCGCGTAGTTCGTCGGCCCAAGGTCATGAAATGCTGTCCGGTCGGGGGTCACCACTGTGACCCTGGCGCCCCGCTCGGCCGCAGCCTCCGCAGCGACAGCTGCATGGTGAGATCCACGATCATCAAAGATCAAAACACGGCCAGGCTGTGCTCCCTCGGATAACAGCGTCCAGATCGGCGATGCCAGCCCCTCCCCGGGAACATCAAGGCTGCGCGGGAGTCCCCCGGTAGCCATCACCACGAGGTTCGGCTGCTCGGCCACGATTTCACTTGCCTCGACCAGGCTATTGAAACGGACCTCCACCCCGAGATGGTCCAGCTCGCTAGCCAGCCAATCGATCACGCCTTGCATTTGCCTGCGAGAGCCGCTGCGAGCAGCCAGGTTCAATTGCCCACCCATCGTGCCGGAAGCTTCGAACAGGACGACCTGGACACCGCGTTCCGCCAGTACACGCGCAGACTCCATGCCACCTGGTCCGCCCCCCACGACGATGGCCCGAAGCGAGGAGGTGTCTGCCGTTCGATCAGCAGTGAAGGTGTGAGGTATGAAGCGTTCGCGACCAGTGGCCGCGTTTTGTCCGCATAGCGCATCCTTGCCTTGATTGACCCGGTCGACACAAAAGTTCATGCCGACGCAAATCCGGATGCGGGACTCGTCTCCGCGCCGCAGCTTGTTGACAAGGTGGGGGTCAGCGATATGTGCTCGGGTCATCCCCACCATGTCTACAGCGCCTTCCCGGATGGCGTGGCGAGCTGTAGCGAGGTCAGCAATTCCGCCGGCGTGGAACACTGGTAGCGGCACGGCTTCGCGGATCTTTCCTGCAACGGTCAGGAAACGGGCCGCCGGCATTCCCATGGGAGAGACCCAATCCGCCAGTCCCAGATCATCGTACGGAGCACCTGCGAGGACGTTGAGGAAATCGACCATCCCGCTTTCGTGAAAGCGTTGGGCGACTTCAACGCAGTCCTGCTGGGTGAGACCGCCATCCTTCAGTTCGTCGCCGGTTATCCGCATCCCGACGATGAAATCGCTCCCTACCGCTTCTCGGACCGCGCCCAGGACCTGGATGGCAAGCCGCAGCCGATTTTCAAGGGAGCCGCCGTATTCGTCCTCGCGACGGTTTGTCATCGGCGAGATAAACTGTCCCAAGAGGTGGGAATGCGAAAGCAGCTCGATCCCGTCGAACCCACCGACCTTGCAACGTGTGGCTGCGGCGGCGAAATCCCTCGCGACCCGCGCAAAATCAGAGGCTTCCATGATTTTCGGATATGATCGATGCGCACGTTCGCGGATATTGGATGGCGCAATAACAGGCAGCCAATTCCCAACATCGTCGGCCGTCCGCCTTCCCATGTGCGTCAACTGGCACATTACCGCGGCACCGTGAGACTTAACGCCTGCGGTCAGTTGCTCGAACCAAGGAATAATGTCGTCGTTGCCGGCATACAGCTGGCCAAATGCCGATGGACTGTCGCTGGATACGTTGGTGGAACCGCCAATCATGGTCAGCGCGAGGCCACCCTTGGCCTTTTCCTCGTGATAAAGCCGATAGCGCTCAGTCGGCCATCCGTTTTCCACGTACGAGGGGGCATGGGCTGTGCTCATGATCCGGTTACGCAGAACAAGCGAACGCAGCACAAATGGAGCCAGCAACGGATCCTTGCTATGTTGAAGATCCGCCAAAAAGCCCTCCAGTGTCGTTATGCCAGAGGATCGGCTTCACCGGCTACTCGTTTGGTGGCGGGTGGATAATATTCCCGCGCCAGCCGCTCTCTGCGCTTACCCCTAGGTTAACGCTATATGCGATCACCACGGCTAACAATCGGGGAAAATCTGACGCTTAAGTGAAGTGAGGCTTACGCAAAAGGTGGATCGCCCCAGCCGTCGACGATGATCGCGAGTAGGAGCGAGGCCGCATGAGATCCCCTCGAAAAGCGCGAAAACTCCAGCCGGCTGGCGTCATCGATGGCGACGTGCAGATGGTCCCAGCCGATGCCCCGGCTCTTGCTCTGTCCGGTGCGATCCCCGCTCATCCGATGGCCGATGCGCTCGAAGCTGCCCAGGCTCTTGATGTCGAGATCGATCATCTCGCCGGACCGCTCGCGTTCGTAGCGGACCACCGGCGGACTGGGATCAAGGAGGGCCAGACGGTTGAGGCCGAGCCGTCGCAGCACCAGGGCGACCGTCGAACGCGCCAGGCAAAGCGCGTGCAATCGCCGGTCCCGTCTGCCGGTCGCGGCGCAACCGCTCGATCGCCGCGATCTGCGCCGCATCCAGCCGATGCGGACAATGATGCGGGGCCGAACTGCGATCGACCAGCAGCCGATCGCCGTTGCGATATCGCGTCAACCAGCGATAGCCTGTGCGGGCAGACACGCCGTCGGCCTGCGCCGCCCGGTCCATGGACCAACCCTGATCGATCCTCTGCACCAAAAGCACTCGACCTGACGGCGTCAGACGCGCATTCTTGGGGACGTTCATTCGGGGAGCTCCGCTGAAGGCTGGTTGGTCTCACAACCCCAGCTTCTCAGTCCCTCCTCGAATGAACAACCTTCGTCATCAATCCAGCGACCGAAAAGTCCGTTGGCGTCATATCGATGGGCACTGAGGCGGACGTCGACTCGGCGGCTACAGCGGCCCGCTACGCGCTCGACTCCTATGGATATTCCAGCCGTGAGGATCGTCTTGCGTTGTTGCGCCGCATCCTGGATCGTTTTGACGCGCATTCCGAGGAACTCGCCCGACGAATAACCTTGGAGATGGGCTCGCCGATTCAGCTCCAGATTTCGCATCGCCAGCTTGAGAAGAGTTGTCTGGGTCGTTAAGCTAAGCTTTATGCAACGGCTCCGCATGATACTGCCACCCCCGAACCTCCTGGTCACATTTGAGGCCGCAGGACGTCTGCTGAGCTTCACGATTGCGGCCACGGAACTGAACGTCACGCGAGTTGCGGTCAGTCAACAAATCCGCGCTCTGGAGAATTTCCTTGGCGTCCCGTTGTTCTATCGGCTCCACCGCTCCATCCGGCTGACCTCTGTCGGCGAGCGCTACCACCGCGCGATCTCCGCCGCGTTGGAACAAACGGTGCGTGCCACGGCTGAAATCACCAGAGTAGCGAAGAGCAATGTTGTCAGCGTGATGGCGACAGCCGGCTTTACCACCTACTGGCTAATGCCAAACATCGGCGCTTTTCGCCAAAAACATCCGGAAGTCGAGTTGCGCTTCATCGTCTCTGACAGCGTCCTTGATCTGAACAGAGAGAATATCGATGTGGCCATTCGTTACGGAGATCCGCCGTTCCCAGGCCACAATGCGGACCATCTCGTGAGAGAGGTAATAGCGCCGACCTGTGCCACAGGATTCGTTGAGTCTGGGCGTACCTTAAGTCCGAGCGAGTTGATGCAGTACCCGCTTATACATCTCGACGGACCTTATGACGAACAGACGCGTTGGCACCATTGGTTTCGGGCCCAGGGAATGGAATGGCGCGGCTCGCAGGCCGCGATTACAGTGAATACGTACACGAATCTGGTTCAAGCGGCGCTTGACGGTCAAGGTTTTGCCCTTGTCGGCACTCCGCTGATCGAGCGCTATCTGGTGTCCGATACTCTCGTCCAGCCGGTTGACGCCACGCCCATTCAGCGTCGGTCGTTCTATCTGGTGACGCCAGGCGACCAAAAGCCATCCAACGTAACCATGCTCTTCTGTGCCTGGATACGAGAGTTTTTCGATATAAAGTCGCGTGAGGTAGGATTGCATAGCCAGGTCCCTGAGGGAGCCTGATGCGTCCGTTCAACCCTGCGTCAAGAAGAAGTTACGCAGACCGTCAGTAATTCCCGCGCTGCACTTCAATTTACCGATCCTACTATCGCTGTCGCATGCTCGTCGCGCCGTATCTCTGGCAGCGGGGGCTGGAGAAGGCGCAGCCATAATGCGAGTGGGACGTTCATCAAGTCGGGCGCGAACTGCAGAGCGCCGCGAGACAGGCAACTTCTTTGGCACGCCTATACCATCCCACCGTCAGCTCATGTCAATTCCTGTCTACGAGCTGATCGGCGAGGAGGGCATGGAGATCATCCATGAAGCCTCCATGACCATCCTCGATTCCGCCGATCACGGCCGCGATGCGTTCGGAAAGCTGACGTAGAACACTAAACTGCTCGGACCTTTCGGTGAGCGCGCCAAGGCTGGCTGGCGGTCTTCTCGCGGTCAAGCTGTTGCTTCATTTCGGAAATGGTCGGCATGGCCGGGCTGTCTTCTTTTATGCGCGAAAACTTCAGTAATGCACGCCCGTGCGAAACCCGCACGGTTCCGGCCCGGTGGTGGATCTATTTACGGCGATCTAGATGTTCAGAAGGGCGCGGCTGCGACGCTTGCGACAGTCCGTCATTGATTTGAGACATCCGCTTGGATCTGTTCGGCGAGCGTAGCTTCAGTGATATGCTTGTCCAACTACATGGAGTTGTCATCCATCAAATGTCATCGAAGGCGGCTTCTTTGTAGCCGCACGATCGCAAGAGCTGTAACCATAAAGCTTCGACCGCCATTTTCGCGATGAAGTATACGTATGCTGGTCTCCCAGCTAGGAGAAGGCCATCGATCTGACGGGGCCGAGCAGAAAGGCCGAAGTTGAACGCCGAGCAGGTCTGTAAGATATGAGCGGGCGTCGAGAACCTTGACTTTCCTGTCGTAGCCCGTGACGAGGCTTGCCAGCCTCTCGACCTCAACGGCGGCAGCTAGCCGGCGTTACAACTCTTATCCTGTGCAGCAGTGCCTCGACCTCAGCTGCGATATTCCCGCTCGGTAGATTTCGAAATCTGGCTCGGCCACCGGGACCGGAAATTCGTCAGTGACACGAGTCTTCCGTTCCAAAACATTGTGTCACGAATTTCAGAACGATTGAAGGTATGGCCCGATAGTATCCTTTTGGAAGTATGTTACCCTGATTTCGAATGGTCCATAGGCAGGATGTTTAACAGTCCTTTGGATGGTCGAGCGCCTTAGGCATTACTCGGGTGAAGTTGCACCGGGAAACACAATGTCCTGATCCACTAGAATGCTGAATTTGTAACCCGGCCGGATGCGCAAGGTGGGCTGCACATCCAGGTTCTTGCTGATCGTGCGCTCGGCGACACGGCCGAATGTCTCCGCGAAGTTCCTTCGCGCGGCGTCGGACGCCGTGTCTTGCGTCGCGAGCGTGGAGCTTTCGGGGACGGCCATGTCGATACCTGTGCCGATCACCGCGAGGAGGACCGCCGACCCGAACGTTCTGAGATAGTGGCGATCAACCTTGTCGGTGAAGCCGCCATAGCCCTCGGCGTCCGTTCCCGCCATGCCGCCGAGCTGCAACGTGGAGCCGTTCGGGAAGATCATGTCGGTCCACACCACGAGCACGCGGGACTGACCGAAGGAGACCTTGCTGTCGTAGCGGCCAAGCAGCTTTGTTCCCTGCGGCACGAGCAGGTAGTGGCCGGTCGCGCTGTCATAGACGTTCTGGCTCACCTGCGCGGTGATGCGGCCGGGAAGGTCCGAGTTGACCCCCGTGATCAGCGTCGCCGGGATGACCGAGCCGCGCTTCAGCTCGTAGCGTGACTGCTGCGGGACGACGCCGTTTGGCAGATAGCCCGCCTTGCGCAGATCAGTGTTGAAGAAGTCTTCCTTCGCTCCCTGTGCGTTGGGGTCGATGTTCTGCCCGCCGAGCCCCGCCTTGATAGCGGCCGAATAGAGATCGGCGGCCGAGCTGGCACTCGACGGTCCTGCCCCATTCCCGGCGCCCCGACCGTCGTTTGCGCTCCACTCATGATTCTTGATGCTGACCGCAATCGGAGAATCGTAGGCGGTATCGTTGGCCTGAAGCCGGGCCAGCCGCTGCCGTTGCCGCTCGCGGAAATACTGCTCGTCCGCCTCACGCTGGAGACGTGCGCGCCAGATCTCCTCAGGTTCGAGCTGCTGCTGCGCCGGAGCGGCGGCCTCCTGTCGCTCGGGCGTCGGAGTGAATGGATTTTCGGCCGGCGCAGCAGCAGGCGGCGCTGGCTGGAACGTCTGCGTTTCGGTTGGCTCGCCGATGATGCCATCGGGTACGCCACGCTTCAGCTGATCGCCATAGGTCGACGCCGGCGGTCCGCCCTGACCGCCGCTGTCGGGCTGGCTGCGGAAATACAGCCCCCGGGAGCTGAGCCCATAGAAGATTACGCCGAGGAACAGAACCACCAGAATGATGCCGGCGATGACCGGGACGCGGTTCACGCGGCGCATCCGAGGCTGATTGTTGTTGTTCGGCGTGCCGCCCAGTTGCAGGGATTGCACCATTGTCCCCTCCCCTACCCGCGCCGCATGATGGATAACGGGCTTGACGGTGTCGCACCCGCCGCCGTCACGTCATAGGCGCGGCCGAGCTCGACCCTTGTTGTGGAGAGCCGCGCCAGGATGTGCCCATCATAGCTGTCGATGACATAGGCGAGCGGAATCAGGCCCTTGTCGCCTGTATTCTGGTCGGTGACGACGGCGTAGCCCCAGGTCTTGAGCGACGCCTCCAGTGCTTCACCGAACGGCGAGCCGTCCTGCTTCAGACGGATCGTTGCGGTGCCGGGTCCGACCTGCTCGGCCAACCGGCTGACCATGTCGCCGGCGATGGCGCTGGCGGCCGGTCCGGAGATGTCGGGCGGCGCTGAACTTGCGACTACGCCGCCATCCAGCGTCTGACAGCCGGCGAGCAATCCAGTCGACAGGACGAGTGCGGCAACCGTGGTGACGAAACGGCGGGGCGGCATCCTACCCTCCCCTCTTGATCGTGATCTTCTCCTGCTTCCAGCCGACGCCGGAGACGAGAACCGCGCGGTCGACATTGTAGTCGACGATCATCATGTTACCCTTCATGCGGTAGTTGACGATCCGGTTCTGGCCGCCCGAGACCACGAACAGCACCGGCGCATCCTGGCCGACGAGCGAGCGCGGAAACTGGATGTAGGTCTTCTCGCCATCCGAATAGACGCGGGTCGGCCGCCAGCCGGCGCGCCCACTTACCGAATAGCCGAAGTTCAGCTGCTCGGCGGGAACGCCGGCGCCCGGGACAGTGCTGGCCTTCAGCCGTGCATTGACGTCAGCGAGCTTGGTCGACACATCCTCAGGATATTCAAACCCGACGCGCGCCATGTACTGAGTCTGACTCGACTTAAGCTGGATATGATAGGTCCGCCGCGACGTCGTCACCACCATCGAGGTCACCAGGCCCGGCTCCGCCGGCTTGACGACGAGGTGGATCGCCTGGCCGCCGACGGCACCGGACGTTGCAGGCTCGACCTTCCACCTCACAGTGTCGCCGAGCAGCACGTCCCGCACGATCTCACCCGGCTGAAGCTCGATGTCGCAGACCTGGAGCGGCGAGCAGACCACGGAGGGCTGGACCTCGCCGTAGAGGAAGACGACCTTGCCATCCGCACCCTTGGTGACGAGTCCACGGCTTCCGCGCCATTGACCGGAGATCGCGGTGCCTTTTGCCTCGTTGGCGCTCATGCCCTGGGCATGAGCTTCCGGGAAGAGGAGGCTGGGCGCGGCTGTAAAGGCAATGCCAAGGGCGAGGACCGTCGCGGATATGTGGCTTGTCATGTCAGGCGATTCCTAGAGCTGCGCGGTCCAGTCGAGATCGCGGATGTACAGGCCGATCGGGTTGAGGCGGATGACCGCCTCGTCCTGTGGGGCGGTGAGCGTGACGGTCGCGACCGCACGAAAACGGCGCACGGCCGTTTCCTTGCCTTTTCGGTCGCGTTCGTATTCGGTCCAGTCGATCTGGTAGCTTTGGTTGGAGAGCGGCACGATGTTGTTGACTTCGACGGCGACCGTCGCGGTGCGCGCCTTCTCGAAGGGTGAGTTGGCGCGGAACCAGCCGTTGACCTTCTCCGTCGCCGGATCGGAGGTCCTCAGCAGCGCATAGGTGCGGTCGATATAGCCTTTCTGGACGACGGCGTCGGGCGTGACGCTTCTGAAATTCGTCACGAAATCCCCTAGCGTCGCGCGCACGACGCGCGGATCGGCATATTCGATCTGCTGCGGGAAGCCCGCGCTGACCGCGCTGCCCAGCTTGTCGACCTCGACGATATAGGGGACGAGCTTGACCTGGGTGCTCTGATAGAGCGCATAGGTGGTGCTTATGACGGCAAGCACCATGCCGGTGACGCCGACGATGCGCCACGACGAGGCTGCCCTCACGTAGGAGCCGTAGCGCTCGGTCCATTCCTGGCGCGCGGCGAGATAGGGATTGTCCGGTGGAGTTGTCTTGGCCATCAATCAGTCCTGGGATCACGAATCCTGCAGCGGCGGCGGTGCCGGCCGCCGCGGCGATTTCTGCCGCGCCTCGTCGAGCTTTGCGTTGGCGAGCCCGAGCAGGGAGTTGGCATAGGCGCCGGGCGCCGCAATCGCCTTGTCCTTTGCGGCCGAGCCGGCGGCCCAGCCCGCCTGGCCGACCCCGGTCGCCATGCCGCGCAGCGCCGCACCTGCCATCGATGACCCGCCGGCATGCGCGTTGCGCGCCGACGCCGCCGCGGCTCCGGCAGCGCTCGCACCGAGGAAGGCGCCGCCCGCCGCGAAGGTGGCCGCCTGCCCGCCATGCCTTATGGCCTCCATGCCGCCTGCGACCGACGCGCCCTGCACCACGCCCTGGATGATCGGCGGGACATACATGGCGATGACGAATACGACGACCGAGATGCCGGCGATCGCCAGCGTGGTGATGAACTGGTCCGTCGTCGCGGTCGGCTCTTCTGCCAGACCGATCAGGACCTCGGAGCCGATGCGCGCGATCATCACTAGCGCCATGAGCTTCATGCCGACGCTGAACGCGTAGACCAGGTATCGGACGGCAAAATCCTTGGTGTAGCTCGACCCGCCGAGCCCGAGCATGATCATGCCGGCGAGCAGGCCGACATACATCTCCACCATCACGGCGACGAAGATCGCCGCGACCAGGCTGAAGGACACCACGACGACGACCATGGCGAATACCGCCGCGATGGCGAGCGCGTTGTCCTCGAATAGGCCGAACTTTGCCTGCTCGGACATTTTCGAGGCGACGCGAATGCCGGCATTGAAGATATCGGCGGGTGAGGCCGAGCCGCCCGAGGCGCCGATCTGAAACAGGCTGTCGACGATCGCCTTCGAGAGCGTCGGCCCCTGGTCTAGGATGAAGGCGAACAGCCCGATGAACATGATGCGCCTTACGAGCTCGGCAAACCAGCTGTCGAGCGAGGCGGCATTGATGGCGAGCCATACGGCCGCAATGCCGATCTCGATCGCCGCGAGGACCCAGAAGAGCGAACGCGCGGCGTTCAGCACTGTGTCCTGCCAGCTGCGCGTCGCCGTCACCACCTGGTTCTCCAGATTGGTGAGCACGCTGCCGTCCTGGGCAAACGCAGGGATGCTCGCGATCAGGAGGACCGCGACGGCGACGAGGCCGAGTTCGGCTATGCGCGAGGCTTTCGTGATCACCATCTCGGCTTCATCTCCTGGCCGCCGCGGACATCGCGGTCCGGATCGCCGCCGAGGAATTGTTCGGCACGCCGGCGCATGTCGGCGTCGGTTGGCGTCGCGGCGGAGCCTGGGTCGGACGCGACTGTCCCGTCGCTCGAGCGCAGCGAGATAAAAACGGCAGTTGCAGCCCCCATGGCGAGGATCACCGCCACGACAAGGAGGATGCCCAAGCGGCTCACCAGCGCGGCTCCATCGCCTGGCCGCCTCGCGCGTTCGGAAGGCCGGCGTTGAAGAACCGCTCGCGGCGCAGCTGTGCGAGATCCTTGTCGGCCTGTTGCGATTGATACCAGGTGCCCATCATGGTGGTCTGCTGCGCCACCAGCGCACGCAGCTTCTGGGCCTGCGCGACTTGTTCGGCCGCGATCTCGTGGCCGACCTGGAGCGCCTTCATCTGGCCGTCGGCCGATTCCGACATCGCCCTCAGCTCGCGCATAGTCGATTCCTCCGAGGTGAACTGCTCGGCGGTGAGGCCGGCTGCCTTGAGCGCTCCGCCGATCGTGTCTCGATTGGTCGTCGACCAGTTCTCGTATTGCGAGGAGAATGTCTGGCCGTCGGCAAGGCCCGTCTTGAAATCGGCATAGCTCTGGAATCGCTGCCGCAGCACGTCGTCGGCATTCGACATGGAGAAGGCGATCCCCTGCCCTTGCGCGACAAGGCCGCGCAGCCGATTGAGATCGTTCTCGACTTGGCTCCAGGTGTGAAACGGCAGCTGCGCGGTGTTCTGCAGCATGTTCTCGTACATGCGGATCTGGTTCTGGATCTGCTCGGCCAGCTGCGAGATTTGCGTGATCTGGTTGTTGATCTGCTCGGTGGACTTGCCGACCAGCGACACCAGCTCGCCATTGTTCAGGAGCTGGGTCCATTCCGTCGCGTTGCCGGTTGCGGCGCCCGCCAACGCGGGTTGGGGAGCGGCGGGCGCCATTGCGAGCGCGACCAGGAGGCCGGTGCTAAGGAGCCTGAAGGAGCGTTTCGGCATCGCTTATTCCTCTGTGCTTGAGCCAATGGATCGGCCAGTCGCGGCCGTGCTCGGCGCGCAAGGCGTCGATCCGTTTCAGATCGTCCTTTCCCGACGCACCGGCGAAGGCGAGCGCCAGCGGCCCCAGCGCCATATCGAACAGCCGTCGGCCGTCCGGTGAGGCGACGTAGTATTCGCGCTTGGGGAGCGCGGTCGCGACGATCTCGATCTGCCGTTCGTTGAATCCGAGCCGCTCGTAGAACTCGCGCGTGCCAGGCTCGCGCGCCGCTCCATTCGGAAGGCAGATTTTTGTCGGGCAGGATTCCTTCAGCACATCGGTGATGCCGGAGCGCTCGGCGTCGGAGATCGATTGCGTTGCGAGCACAACGCAACAGTTCGCCTTGCGCAGGACCTTCAGCCACTCGCGGATCTTGTCGCGAAACACCGGATGCCCCAGCATGAGCCATGCCTCGTCGAGGACGATCAGGCTGGGCGCGCCAGTCAGGCGCTTTTCGATGCGCCGGAACAGGTAGGTAAGCACCGGGACCAGGCTTCGCTCGCCGAGGTTCATCAGTTGCTCGATCTCGAAGGTCTGGAAGGATCCGAGCGACAGGCCGTCCGCCTCGGCATCGAGGAGTTGGCCGAGCGGCCCGTCGACGGTGTAGTGCAGAAGCGCATCCTTGATCTCGCGCATCTGCACGCCGCTGACGAAGTCGGACAGCGAGCGGCCGCGCGCCTCCGCCATCAGCGCAATCTGGCGCGAGATCGCATTGCGATAGTCGGGCGTCACGGTCACGCCCTGTAGCGCGACCAGCATCTCGATCCATTCCGCCGCCCAGGCCCGGTCGCCGTCCGTCGAGAGATCGGCGAGCGGGCAGAAGGCGAGCGCCGGAGCGCCGTCGATCTCCCCTTCCCCGATCTCATAGTGATCGCCGCCGATCGCTAACGTCAGCGGCTGCATCGAACGGCCCTTGTCGAAGACGAAGACCTGTGCGCCGGCATAGCGGCGGAACTGCGCGGCGATCAGCGCCAGCAGCGTCGACTTGCCCGAACCCGTAGGACCGAAGATCAGCGTGTGACCGACATCGTCGACGTGCAGGTTGAGCCGGAACGGCGTCGATCCGGATGCGACCTGCATCAGCGGCGGCGAGCCCGGCGGATAGAACGGGCAAGGCGCGGTCGGCGAACCCGACCAGACGGAATTGAGCGGGATCAGATCGGCAAGGTTGCGCGTGTTGATGAGCGGCTCGCGGATATTGGCGTACCAGTTGCCGGGCAGAGAACCGAGGAAGGCTTCCGTCGCGTTCAGCGACTCGATGCGGGCGCCGAAGCCCTCGGCCTGGATCAGACGGCGCACGGCTTCCGCCTTTTCCCGCAGCCGGCCCTGATCCTCGTCGAACAGAACGATGACGGGCGTGTAGTAACCGTAGGCGACGAGCTGCGAGGAGGCCTGTGCGATGGCGTCCTCGGTTTCCGCCACCATCAGCATCGCGTCCTGGTCGATCGAACGGCTCTGCGTCTGGAACAGCTGGTCGAAGAACGGGCGGACCTTCTGCTGCCACTTTTTGCGCGTGCGCTCCAGCCTTGCGCGCGCTTCCTGATCGTCGAGGAACATGAAGCGGCTGGACCAGCGATAGGTCAGCGGCATGAGATCGAGCGCGTTGAGGATGCCCGGCCAGCTCTCCGCGGGAAAGCCGTCGATCCCGACCACAGCGAGATAGCGGTTCTCGACCATCGGCGTGAGCCCGTGGCTAAACTCGGCCGTCGCCAGCCAGTCGAGATACATGGGGATCTCCGGCAGGCGTATCGGATGGTTCTCGCCAGTGATGCAGAACCGCACGAACTGAAAAAGCTCGTCGTAGCGCGCCGTGCGCCGGCCGCCCTGCTCCTCGACCTCATGCGTCACCATCCGGCGGATGCTGACGACATTGGCGAGATACTGCTCGACCTCACGGATCGAGGTCTGGAAGCTCTCCAGCACCGTGTCCGCGTACCGGGCGGTACGGCTTTCGTTGTCCGAATAGACGTAGCGCGCGACGCCGGTGCGACGCCGCTCGGGCGGGCGCCAGGTCAGGATCAGCGCGTGGCGGCTTTCGAAATGCCCACTCTCCTTCTCGAACCGCTCACGCCGCTCCTCGTCGATCGCGCGCGTCACCGGGTCTGGAAAATGGCAATCCTCACGCGCCGGATAGTCGGATGTCGCGACGCGAACCGCCTCGACCTGGATCATCCAGCCGGAGCCGAGGCGCGACAGCACGGCATTGATCTGGCGTGAAACCTCGTTGCGCTCGGCATCAGTCGAACTTTCCGAATCCGGACCGGCGAAATACCAGCCGGCCAGCAAGGAGCCGTCCTTGAGCAGGATCACGCCATTGGCGACGATTCCAGCGTACGGCACGAGATCGGAGAAGGACGGACCGGAATTGCGGAAGGAGCGGAGGGCGGCCATGACGGTATCCTCAGCGCCATGGCGTCGAGGTTGGCCGGTAGCCTGTCCGGTAGCCGATATGACGGACATAGACGCGGCGCATCATCGGATCCGCCTTGGCCATCATGCGAAGTGCGGCCACGACCACGACCCAGATCGCGATCCCGAACAGAGCCGCGTACCAGGTCAGCACCACGAAGATCAGGATGGCGGCGGCAAGCCCGGTCAGGAGAACAAGCTCGCGGTCGGCGCCGAGCAGCAGATTCGGCCGCGACAGCGCCCGATGGATGCGGGAGCGGGCGAGGCCCGCGCCTTGCTCAGCCATTTTTACTGTCCCCTGCCCTCGCCTGCGGCGCACCGCCGGCAATATCGCCGATCGAGGCGCCGCTCGCGCCGAACAGGCCTACGATCTGCGTGGCGCCGAGGAGGATGCCGGCGACCAGCACGACGTAAACGAGCCTGCGGGCAAAATCGTTGAGTTCACCCCCGAATATGAGCATTCCACCCGCGATCGCGACCGCGGCGAGTGCAATGAAACCGGCCACCGGCCCGGTGATCGACTGCTGGACCTGCTGGAGCGGCGCTTCCCAGGGAAGCCCACCGCCGCCGGAGGCGAAAGCGGGTGCGGCAAAAGCCGCGCAGAGGACAAGGGCCGCCGCTGCGGCGGCCAACGTAGATGAAAGGCTAGGCCGCATGGCTGTCCTCGTCGATCTGGGAATAGGCCTCGGTTTCGTATCGGGAGCCGTTGAAACTCTCGACATGGATGACATCGCGCACACGCCGGCCGCGCCCACAGCGCTCGATCGACACGATCAGGTCGACGGCCTCGCCGATCACTTCGCGCATCGGCTGCTGGCTGACCTCGGCGGTGAGCTGCTCCAGGCGGCGCAGGGCCGACATGGCGCTGTTGGAATGGATCGTCGTGACGCCGCCGGGATGGCCGGTGTTCCAGCTTTTGAGGAGCGTAAGGGCCGCGCCGTCTCGAACCTCTCCCACGATGATACGATCCGGGCGTAGCCTCATCGTGCTCTTGAGCAGCCTTGCCATATCGACGGTGTCGCTCGTGTGCAGCGCCACCGCGTTCTCTGCGACGCAGCGGATTTCGGCGGTGTCCTCGAGGATCAGGATTCGATCCTCGGGCGCCGCCTCGACGATCTCGGAGATGACGGCGTTGGCGAGCGTGGTCTTGCCCGATCCGGTCCCGCCGGAAATGACGATGTTGAGTCGGGAGGCGATGGCATTGCGGATGACGTCCGCCTGCTTCTTCGTCATCACCTTGGTCTTTACATAGTCATCCAGCAGGATCAGTCGTGAGGCGCGCCGGCGAATCGAGAAGGTCGGCCTGGAGACGACCGGCGGAAGCAGGCCCTCGAAACGATGCCCGCCGATCGGCAGTTCGCCGCTGATGATCGGCTGCTCGTCGTCGGCCTCGGACTGCAGCGCGTGGGCGACGCTGCCGATGACGATCTCGGCTGCGGCCGCCGTCATCTCTCCAGCAGCGGCAATTCCGTGCCCCAACCGCTCGATGAAGAGCCGTCCGTCGGGATTGAGCATGATCTCGACCACGTTCACGTCATCGAGCGCGATGCAGAGCTCGTCACCGAGTGCGTCCTGCAGCTTGCGAACGAGGCGCGGATGCGATCGGAGCTGGACCATTCCGACGATCCCCATCACGCCGCGCGGACAGAGGGCAGGAGCAGCGACTGGTATGTCGCGGGTCGGACCCGTTCGAAGCTGTCGTGGTCGGCCGGGAGCAATCCGGCCACAGCTAGCGTGTTGCCGAGGTGTCGAGGTTCGCCGATCCGACGCATCGGCCAGTGGGCGCGTTTGAGTATGCGCTCGAACCGGACGTCCGTGCCGGTAACGATCTCGCTATAGCCCTGCGAAATCGACCACTCGATGATCGCTGCGAACATGGTGAGCGTCACGTCGTGCAGCGAACCGCCTGCCCTACCCGCTTCGAGCGAGGTGTCGACGCAGAACCGCGAACTTTCGATCATGGCGCCGTGGGGGCGCAGCAAGCCGATCTGCTCTAGATCGGGGAACAGGACCGACATCATCATCGGACCGTTTGCCGGGAGCAGGCGTGCGCATCCTACGACGTCGCGCGTCCGGGTCACGGTCAGAATGTAGGTCGGACCGTAGGCGTCGAACTCGTCGACCTCCCTGCCCTGCCGGACGTCCACGTCCCAGTCCAATCGATCCTGGAAGACCTTGGCACGCAGCCGGTGCATCGCGTCCAGAAGATCAGAGGCGCCGCTGTAATCCGCCGGTGAGATGGCAATTGCCCGCATCCGTTTCGCTCCAGTTCCGTTGAAACTGGATGGCAAGAGGCATGATTTGGCTGGACCCTGCGACTAGTGAAAATATGAGTGAGTCTATCCACGGTGGCCGTGAGTCGCAGGGTTGTCCCGCAGTCCGGCGAGTTTTCGTCGATATCGGCGTTCGATCCCCTAGTAGAAGTATTAGTCCGGAGTCCGTCGGTATCTTGGGGGACACGGGTGAAAATGTTGAAAAATAACGAGAAACATGGGTGACGGCAGCGATAGGCGATGCGGAGTTAAGATTGTGTTAACCTTAATTCCCTTGTCGCGATGACGGAATCGTGCCTTAACTCAAGACGGAAATAGCGCGTCTTACGCTAATAAACCGTCTGGAACGAGGGGTGCAGGTGAGTTCCGCCGGAGCAGTTCATACGATTGAGCGCACGTCTGAGAGCATCGGGCGACGTGCTGAGGCATTGTCCGCACGACTGCGTGCGGCCGGCGAGCGTGCTTTTCCGCCCACAGCGCAAAAATACCTGCGACCGTTCAGTTCGGGTGAGGTTGCGCAGATCGTTGGTGTCTCCGACGGATATCTCAGGCAGCTGTCGCTTGATGGGCACGGCCCTGCCCCGGAGTTGAGCGCCGGTGGACGCCGCTCCTACACGCTCACGCAGGTGAACGAGCTGCGTGCATATCTTGCCGAGACCAGACAGAAGGAAGCGCTGAAGTTTTGGCCGCGGCGGCGGCCCGGCGACAAACTTCAGATTATCACTGTGGCGAACTTCAAAGGTGGATCCGCCAAAACGACGACCTCTTTGTACCTGGCTCAAGGCCTCGCTCTTCAGGGGTATCGCGTGCTGGCAATCGACCTCGACCCGCAGGCGTCGCTTTCTACTATGTTTGGCTACCAGCCCGAGTTCGACATTCCCGAGAACGCGACGATCTTCGGAGCAATCCGCTACGACGAAGACCGAGTGTCAATGAAGAAGGTCATTCGGCCGTCCTATTTTCCCGGTGTGAGTCTCGTCCCTGGCAACCTTGAGCTCATGGAATTTGAGCACCAGACCCCGCGGCACATTATGTCGAATCGCGGAAGACCCGAAGATTTGTTTTTCAGGCGCGTTGCGACGGCGATCGCCGAAGTCGATGACGACTATGACGTTGTCGTGGTGGACTGCCCTCCCCAACTCGGCTTCTTAACGATGAGCGCGCTGAACGCGGCCACCGGAATGGTCGTCACAATCCATCCGCAGATGGTCGACGTTGCTTCCATGAGCCAGTTTCTCCTGATGACCTCGGAACTCATCTCTGTAATCGAGGATCATGGCGGTCGGCTTGAGTATGACTTTCTGAAGTTTCTTGTAACGAGACACGATCCGAGGGACGTGCCTGAGCAGGAGATCGTCGCATTACTTCGTGACCTGTTTGGCGTTGATGTCTTCGCGGCGACGGCATGGAAATCCACTGCGATCGCAAATGCTGGGCTCACCAAGCAGTCGCTCTTTGAACTTTCGAGAGGCGCGGTCGGCAGGTCAGTCTATGAGCGCGCGATGGAGTCGATCAATGCCGTGAACGAGGAAGCCATCGCGCTTATCAATCAGGTGTGGGGCCGATGATCTGGATCGCTCGGGTCGCATTGGGGAAGTGCCAGTTGTTGGCAGCTGCCAACAATGGCGATCGGGACCATTGGAAGCGATTGCAAGGGGGCCAAACATGGCTGGGGTGGATGTTGGCAGCTGCCAACAATAGCCGGACCGGACAGACAAAAGGTCTGGAAACTGGAAGGCAAGGCGAAGCGGGGGACCGTGTCATATGAGCAAGAGGACGCAGTCAATTCGCTCGATGTTTGCCGCACCCGAAGAGGCGGTGCCGGTGGAGTCAAAGCCTGTTGCACGTATGACGTCTGGCGCCGTCCGCGCGCTAAAGGACACGTTCTCCGATGTCGAGCGGCAGTACGAAGTGCTACGCGAACAATTGGCCAATGGCACCGTGGCAATCGAGTTGGATCCCGACACGATCGACTCGTCGCCGTACGCTGACCGATTTGAGGAACAGGATCTCGACGCGGAGGCTGCGTTGCGGGCGTCGATCGCCGATCACGGGCAGGAGATGCCGATTCTTGTGCGTGAGCATGCCGCGAGGCCCGGCCGCTACCAAGCCGCATATGGACATCGCAGGATTCGGGCGACGCGAGCCCTTGGCATTAAGGTTCGCGCCTATGTCCGCGAGCTTTCTGACGAAGACCTGGCTGTCGCGCAGGGGATTGAGAATTTCAGAGAAGAATTAAGCTTCGTCGAACGTGCCGCCTTTGCAATGACATTGGAAGGGGCCGGATTCCAGCGTTCGGTGATCCAGAAAGCATTGTCGATCGATCGGACCGAGGTCTCCAAGCTGATCGCTGTGGCCAAGGCGGTGCCTGCCGACCTCCAGAAGGCGATTGGCCGCGCACCCAAGGTAGGGAGGCCACGTTGGCTTGCTTTGGCTGAGGCTATCGCTGATCCGAAGGTGCTGGCGAGAGTTCGGAAAACAGCGCAATCACCAGCGTTCCTGGAAGCCAATACCAATGACCGATTGTCGTTGCTCCTGAGTGCTGCGCGCAAAAAGGACACCGGCCAGACTACGACGGGGCCAGTCAGCATCCGTAGCGGCGACGGCGCCGAAATCGCTCGCGTTGTCCAAACTGCGAAGCAAGCGCGAATTGAAATTTCGCGCCGGGAGGACAGGGAGTTTGCCGACTTTTTGGTCAGTAAGCTTCCCGACCTCTACCGGTCCTACAAGAATGAAAGGAGGGGTTCTGACGACGGCGAATAAGCCACCAGCGAATATTGAAAACCACCCGGCATAGAAAAAAAGGCCCCCGAAACGAATTCCGGAAGCCCTTTCTCGATCTTGGCAGGTCCAGAGAATCGCACTTCCCAGAATCACCGTCAAGAGCCTTTCGAGGTTCAGCGCCGTTTCGGCGATCGAAATTTCTTTGCCTAACAAAAGGTAAAGGAAAATGCAGACGCATATCCGAACGACGCCTCATTGGCGGCGGACAATGGCGCTTGCGCCAAAAGATGTGGGCGGTTCAGCTGGCCGATGGAGGAGCACATGACCTCCCTGGGTGCGGGACTCCGCAAGACAAATCCGAACAGGCTCGCGGCAACAGAATACGCCCGGGAGTACCGGCAGGCCGGCGCGCGCCGCATTACGCGGAAAGCCGCCCTGACCGTCGCTAAGCGCGCGGCGGCCGCCATGGGGCTTAAAGCAGCGAAGCTCGCCCTGCTCGACCAACTTTTCGGCGGCAGCAAGGCGCAAGACTGGACCGATGACGCGGTAGCGCCGATCGTCTGGCCGTCGAACGCCGGTCTTGCGCACAAGCTCGGCATTTCGATCTCCACGATGAAGCACCACCTTAACGGTCTCGTGGAGGCCGGCCTGGTCGCATACAGCGACGGGCCAACCTATCAACGCCGCGGCCGGCGCGATGAGTCCGGAAAGATCGTGGACGCCTCCGGCATCGATCTGTCGCCGATCGCGGTCCGTTTCGCAGAGCTCACCGAGATCGCTGACGCCGCCGAATATCGCTCGCGCGAATGGAAGCGCTATTCCAACCGCCGTACGATCCTGCGCAAGGAGATCCAGTCGCTCATCCTCAGCGCCAGGGAGGAGGGGTTCGACGGGCCCTGGGAGCATGCTCAGGCTCGTCTCGACGTGCTGCGCGAGGCAAGAGCGACCGACCTCGACGAACTGGTCTCGTGGGTCGAGCATCTCGAATCACTGCAGGAGGAGTTGGAAGCCGCGTACAACAAGGCTTTGGACGACCGAAATATGCATACCGCGGTATCGAAATTTCGGCCCTTACTAACTACAGCCGAAAGCCATAATTCTGAAATAAGTAATCAGCAGCGGCCTCGGGCTAACGCCCGAGACTCCAACTCTAGTGCCGCCTCCGGCGGCATGGCTTTTGAAAAAAAGCCTGGCGAAACGGAGAGGGATTCGCAAGAACGGCGGCGTCCCCAGAACGTTCTGACCGACGACTTGCAACATATTTCGCTCCCACTGGTACAGGATGCCTGCCCGAAATTGGCGGCCTATGTGCCCGGCGCCTTCGATAGCTGGTCGGCCCTGCGCGAAAGCGGACGGGACCTGTGCGGCTCGGCGGGCATCAACCCGCAGGTCTGGCAGGAAGCCATCGCGGTTCTCGGCGCGGATCTGGCGATCGCCGCTCTCGCGGTCACCGTCCAGAAGCACGATGCCGGCATCGTGTCGAAGCCCGGCGCCTATCTGCGCACCCTTGTCCAGCGCGGGCGGGATGGGGAGTTGCACATCAGCCGGTCGCTCTTCGGAATGGCCCAGGCCGGATATGGCGGGGAAGGGGAGACGCCTCCGCCCGCCGTCGAGGAAGTCGAGCCGTTCCCGTCGACCGGGGCGGTTCGTTGGACCAGGTGGGCCGACGTCGTCCGTGAACATGCGCCGAAACCAACGCCGGATGTCGACACTGTGGGCCAAGCCTTCCAGCGCTGGACCCGCGAACGCAACATCGACCTCACGAGCCCGAACATCGAGCGGATATTCATCGGCTTCTGTCGCAAGTGGAAACTGAACTGATGCGCCGCCGCTCAGTCCGGGGCAGGCATGTTTTCGATCCCAAAAGGGGCGAAGTGGCGTTGGTTCCGCGTCACGACGATGAGGTCGTGCGCCTTGGCCGTGCCAGCGATCAGGGCGTCGGCCATCCCTGGATTGTGGCCGGCGGCCAAGGCTTCGGCCTCAAGCTGGCCGGAAATGGCGGAGACGGCCGCGTCGATCGGCAGGATGCGGTCCTCGTATGTCGAGACGAGCCCGTCCATCCACTGTCGCAGGTCCCTTGCCTTCGTCGTGGCGCCTTTTCGCTCCAGCAGGACGATGCCGCGTTCGATCTCGTGGACCGTGACAGCCGACAGGAACAGGCCGCCCGCAGCGTCAGCGTCCTCGAGCCAGGCAAGGAGCTTCGGAGATGCTTGACCCTTTGACGGCGACAGTAGCGAAACGACGTTGGTGTCGAGGAGATACCCGCTCAAAGGTCGACATCCCGGGCGGGCGACGGATTCCGCTCGAACTCGCCGCCGGGGAATGTCTTGAGGTAGGACGAAAAGCTCGGCCGCTTGGGCTTCAGCGAGCGCTGCGCGATCTCGGCCGCCTCAAGAGGAACAAGTGCGGCGACCGGCTTTCCGTGCCGCGTGATGGTGACGAACTCGCCCTTGATCGCCTCATCGACATAGCTGGAGAGGCCGGCTTTCGCATCTTTCAGGCTGACGGTGGACATCGCGGCCTCCAAAATAGTCATATGTGACCATAAATGGTTCCGAACGAGGCGCGCGTCAACCCGTCTTGGGACAGATCGAAGCTGCAGATCGAAAAATTGGACGTTCCGGCTAAAGCTGAAACATCCATTCGGCGGGAAAATCGCAGTCCTGGTTCGGGTAGGGCAGGGAGAGACTGTCGAATCCCGCGAAGAATGCCCAGGTGCCGTCATGCTGCTGGATACGATAGGCGCCGGAGAGCGTGTGCGACATCCAGCCATGGGCGGCGCGGCCGTCGTGCTCGATCGTGGCGCAAACGGGCCTGATCTGCGAATAGACGGTGGTCGCGACACCGACGAACTGTATGCAGAGCCACACCGCGGCCACGATGACGACGAGCTTGCCGATCAGCTCGTAGACGTTCGGAGCCGGGTCGGTGGCGGCAGAGTTCATATCGTCATCCCTGTGCTGCAGAGCGGTTTGCCGGTTCGCCGGCGTATTCTATGGGACGCGGCGCGGCCTGTCACGGCGACGGGTCGACCAGTCTGGAGCGCCGGGCACGATCGAGGAGGTTCTTCACCGAGGACGGTGACCACCTTACGCCGCCTCTCGGCGTCCGTTCACGCAGCCGCTCGAGCTGGGTGGCGATCTCGCGCAGCGTGAGATCGGGATTGGAGCCGTGGATACCGGCAACCAGCGTCATCAGCCGATCCTCCGGCGGACGTGCCGGCGATTTCCGAAGCAAGGCCGGATCCGCGAGATGTTCGGCGACCAGCCTTTTGACGGCCCTGCGCAGCCGTTCCGGCGTCCAGTTGAGACCGCGCTGCTTCAGCACATGGGCAATGTCGTCCCAGGTATGGTCCGGCCGCATGCGACGTACCGTCGGAAGCCACTGATTGGCGGTTGCCTGGATGCGAGCGCCATAGGCGGCTTTCTGCGCCGCCGCCATCTTGGCCAGGGCCTCCGGCCGACGCTCGCGAACGCCGGGGTTGCCCGGCTGCCTCCCCTTCGCCTTGGCCGCCCGGATTCCGGCCTTGGTGCGTTCGGAGATCAGTGCGCGCTCCAGCTGCGCAACCGCGCCGAGGACCTGCAGCGAAAACATACCCTGCGGTGTCGTTGTGTCGATGGGATCGCGCAGCGAGCGGAAGTGCGCCCCTTTCTCCGTCAGGTCCTCGATCACTTCGAGTAGATGGCTGACCGACCGTGCCAGACGGTCCAGGCGCACGACGACGAGGGTATCGCCGGCGCCGATCTCGCGCAGCAGTTTCGCCAGGGCAGGGCGAGCCCGGGAGGCGCCGGATCCGTGCTCCTGCACGATCGTCTCGCAGCCGGCCGCGCGGAGCTCGATTTCCTGCGCCTCGGTGGACTGCTCTTCGGTCGAGACGCGCGCGTAGCCGATCTGCCGGCCCTGGGGTCGACGGGAGGAGCGATTTTGCGCGTCGGCGGCCATTTCAAGCGTCTGAGTAGTGTCCCGAAGGCGGATTTTCCAAACACAGAAGATAGGGATAATCGATCGTTTGTAAACGTCGCGCGAGGTCTTTTATACCGTCTCTGTGGCCGTGCAAATGCCGGAAATGCGCGGTTTTCGAGCTTCTCGTGCGTCTCAGGCGCAGGGCTGTACAGACCGCGACGGTATGTTCTATAGTGTCGTCGGAGGCTCGCCGGAAAAGTCCTCCATCAGTCAAGCTAAATGCCGACTAGCTTGACAATCGCAAATCAGATACAGCCAAAACAATGGCTTACGAGATCGGCAAACTGCCGCTGGAAGCGCTCATTTCCCCAGCCGCGAGGGCGACCGAGGCTTTGGTGCGGCTTGACGAGCGGCTGGCGCATTCGCCGGTGAGCGACGGCTGGATCGAGCGCACGCATTTCCACGACGCGGTCGCTGCGATGTGGATCGCGGGAGACCTCGTTCATCTGGAGGATCTCGTGTTCCGGGATGAGGAGATGGACCTGCGCACACCCACCCACGAGCTGACGCGTGCGCAAATGGTCGTGCGCAAGCGCCGCCGCGCCTTGTCGCAGGCCCGCGATTGGGCGCTCGGCCGGGAAGGGCTGCGGGAACTGAGCGGCCGGAGCGGGACGGTGACCTCGGTGCGCGAGACCGGCCGGGAAGGGGAGGGGGCACCTGCGGCGGCCTCGGCAGACCCATGGGATGAGCCAGAGACGGATCAACTGGCGGAGGAGTTCGCCGAGATCGACGCCGTGTTGTCGCGATCGTCGCGGCTGCTCGCCGGTGAGGCTATTCCGCCGCGGACAGCACCGCAAGGCGACGAGCGTCTCGGCATCCTTTACGATCTCGACTGGGACGAGGACGCCCGCCTTACCGAATGGCGGCAGGTTCTCGACCGGACTGCCGAGCTGCCGGCGGTGCTGCGCGCCGCGCTTGCCCTCGATGCCTGGCATGATATCGAGGTCCTCCAGCGCGGCGACTGGGTCGGCGGGGTGTTGGTCGCCGCCTTCCTGCGTCAGGAAGGGGTCACTTCCCACCATCTTGCGTGCCTGCATGTCGGCGCCCAGAAAATACCGCGCGAGCGGCGCCGGTCGGCCGGACGAACGGAGCGGGTGGTCGCCCACCTTGACGCCATGCGCGAGGCGGCCGTGGCCGGATGGAAGGAACATGACCGCCTGCTGCTTGCCAAGGAACGATTGGAGTTTCTGCTGCGCGGCCGCCGCGCCAATTCGAAGCTGCCCGCGCTGTTGAAACTTGTCCTCTCCCGACCAGTGGTTTCCACCGGCATGGTCCAGGCCGCGTTGAAAGTCTCGCGGCAGGGCGCGCTTGATCTGATCGGTGTCTTCGGCCTGCGCGAGCTAACGGGCAGGGGAAGCTATCGGGCGTGGGGGATTGTGTAGATGTCGAGCTTCTCCGACGCAGTCCCAGCGAGCAAGCGAGTGCCAGCAAACTCAAGGTATTGTGCGGACGAGTAGAATCGGCACAGATTAGTTCATCGTCGGCATTCTGGAGAAGCCGAAATGGCAACACTGCCTTCAAGGATCGAATGGTCAGGCAAGCCGTTGCTTGCACCGTTTTCTTGGAGCGAACCCCGCGAGGTCCTCGTCAGGACTGATATCTTTGCGTCGGGCACCTATTGCGGCTTTCAGGACAAAGTCTTTGCGGTGATAGCCCTTTGTCCTCATCATCAGTTCCGTCTCGTGACTGAATTCCCCAAGCGTTTCCACGAATATGTCGACACAATAACTAACGATCGCGACGAGTGGCTGGCGTGGCGCGTGGAAGCGTCGTTTGTCTTGCGTGACCTTGGCCGAGGCCACGAGGCGACTGGCCATGGCCCTATATGGCCGCTGAAGAACGTCGATCTGGCGGATGTCCGCCCCACAATCAATTGAGATTGCGCTACACTACACCATGGTGCTGACCGTGGATTGGGCGGTCATTTGATTCGATTGCGAAACCGCACGTTCAGCTATTTCTACTAGGTTGCGCATCGGGCAATCAGGGCTATCGATCGACCCATGGGCAAGGTCGTCAGTTTCCAGCAGCAGAAGCCAGGCAGGGCAGGGGGCATTCCTACGATCCTTGCCGCCATGGGTGTCGCCGGAGCGGCCGGGTATTTCGGACCCGGTCTCGTGGAGAAATTGCCGCTGTCGAATGGCGCCCAGGTTGTGGCCTCGAGCCGCACGAACACCATCGTCGGCCGGGCGTCGGTCATCGACGGCGACACCATCGAGATCCACGGCGAGCGGGTCAGGCTCAACGGCATCGATGCTCCCGAATCGACCCAATTCTGCGCGGACGCCGACGGCCGGATGTATCGGTGCGGCGCCAGTTCGGCAGAGGCCCTTGCCGAATGGCTCGCAGCGTCCTCGGCTACGATCTGCAAGTTCGTCGAGCGCGATCAATATGGCCGATTTGTCGGCAACTGCACCCGCGCGGACGGTGCGAGTGTTCAGAGATGGCTTGTCCGGAGCGGACAGGCGATGGATTGGCCGCATTACTCGAATGGCGCGTTCGCGAGAGAGCAGTCTGCCGCCAAAGCGGAAAGCATCGGCATCTGGCAGGGAAAGTTCCAGCCGCCGTGGGAATGGCGGGCGGAGCAGCGTGAACAGACCGGCGGTTCGTCGATCGTTTCCCTGACGCCGTCTGCCGCATTGCCTGCTGCGGCAACTGAGCAGTCGAGCGCATGCAACATCAAGGGCAACATCTCCCGGAAAGGAGAGCGCATCTACCACGTCCCAGGTCAGAAATATTACGCGCAGACGCAGATCTCAGCCGACAAAGGGGAACGATGGTTTTGCTCGGAGCAGGATGCCCGGGCAGAAGGCTGGCGTCGGTCACAGCAGTAGACCGAAGACGATCAGGACGGGGGTTCCGGGCAGGCCGCAGATCACTATCGCGGGCAGCGATAAACCTCAAGACGAAGACGCGCGGGATGTGGCGGTAGGGCTGTCCCGGTATTCCGCCGTCACGCGGCCACGCGCTCCGCGTGACGGTCGATATCGACACAGCCGGCGGTGCTGCGCGCATTGATCGCCTTGCTGTCGGCGAAACCATGGACAGCGATCGCTGCCAGATCATCGCCAGCGCGGATCGACCGGGACCACCAGCCGTCGCGGTATCGCCAACCGGCGCGGATCGCGGCCTCCGCATCCCTGCTGTCGGGGCGCAGATTGGCGGCCGCATGAACGATGCGCGCCTCCGGCGATCTCTTCCTGAGCAGCGCGCGTCCTTCCGCGAGCGCAGCCTGCTGGTCGCTGGCCAGCACAAGCTGATGGAAATAATGCCGCGATCGCTTCAACGGCGTGAGATATGCGATCCTGACCTGAAAAGCCGCCATACCCGTACTCGTTTTCTGTCTCTTATTGAGATTGGAATCGGACGCAAAATTACAAGACCGGACGGTTCCGGCCGTTTCGCCTACGCTGCAAACAGATCCGTTTGCCGAGCATCGGCGGCAAGCCCGCCTGCCCACTCGGCCCGGCGCCGGGCATATTCCTCCTCGAAACGGTGCCGCTCGAAGGTCCAGATACGCATCAAGGGGCGAAGGCGCTCCTCGTAGAGCCGGCGCTGTTCGTCGCTCAGTTGCGCGAAATCCCAGTCGTCCAGGAGATAGGCCACCTTGTCCTCGGGCCGCCCGTCGTCGAAATAACCCTCCTGGCACATTTCTTCGAGAATGCCGGCCTCGGCCGTCTCGAACATCCAGTCCTGCTCGTTCTCGCCCGCCGTCAGCCTGAAGCGCACCGGTTCGGTGACTAGCTCGAGATCGGCGGAATCGGGGATTTTCTCCTTCGGCCAGCCCGTGCAGCATGCGGTGACGGCCGCCTGGTCGGCTTCGTCCCAGATGTGGCAGATCGCCAGTTCCGCGTCCGGTGCAGGCTCCGGAAATCCTTCGATATCCCAACCCTCGACAACGAAACGCGCCGTCGCTGCCTCGTCCGGGGTGACGCCGGCCTTGTCGAAGACAAGCTGCGCGGCCATCAGGCCGCGGATGATCTCTTCCGGCCTGGCGCCCTTGACGTGAATGGTGATCGTCATTCGCCTGCTCCACGATTGTGCCGCCGCAGCAGCGCGGTTCCGCTGCGGCATTCATCCCGTTCCAACGAGTCCGTTGACTCTTTGTCAGGATGAGAACAAACATAGAACATATCACGACCGGAACAGCTTTCAAGGGATAGATGCGTGCCTCGGCGCCCCATTTTTCAACGATTATCGAACTTCGAGAGCGGATCGCCCGCCTCGAAGGGCGGTCCCGACGCGCGAAATCGGTGCTTCCCTTCGGTATCCGCGAGGTCGATTCGCGACTCCCCGGCGGTGGACTGGCGCGCGGGGCACTGCATGAGATCGCCGGCGGCGGCCATGGCGTCATTGACGGGGCGGCTGCCGCTCTTTTTGCGGCGGGGATCGCCGCCCGTACCAAAGGCCGCGTGCTGTGGTGCGTTACCCAGCCGGACATCTTCGCGCCGGCCGTCGCTCAGGCCGGTCTTGCGGCGGACCGGGTTATCTATCTCGAGGCCGGCGACCAGACGAGCGTTCTGGCCTGCATGGAGGAAGGCTTGCGGCATGGCGGCCTCGGTGCCGTCGTGGGTGAGGTCGCGCATCTGTCCATGAAAGCCTCGCGCCGGCTGATGCTGGCCGCCGAGGACAGCGGCACGATCGGCCTCGCGCTGCGCCGCTGGCGCCGTCAGGCCGATTCCATGGATTTCGGGCAACCGACCGCCACCGCGACGCGGTGGCGCGTTTCGGTGCTGCCCTCCACCCCGCTGCCGGTTCCCGGCGTCGGCCGCGCCCGCTGGCTGGTCGAGCTGATCCGGGCGCGTGCCGGCGAAAGTGCTGATATCGAGTTGGAAGCGTGCGATGAAACGGGTCATCTCTCTCTACCTGCCGAGTTGGCCAACGGACCGGCTGCGGCGCATGGCCGGCGACAAGGCGCCGGCGGCTGACACGCCGCTGATCGTGGTCGGCCGGGACGGAGCGAAGCGGCTGGTGACGGCGGCCGATGCGGCGGCGATCTCGCTCGGCATCCGCGCCGGCATGCCTGCGGCCAAGGCCCAGGCGCTGGTCGCCGGCCTCACCGTCCGCGATGCCGATCCTGTCGGCGATGCCGAGGCGCTGGAGCGCCTCGCGCTCTGGATTCTCCAGCGCGTCGCCCCGATCGTTGCCGCCGACCACCCCAACGGGATCGTCATCGACTCGACCGGCGCCGACCATCTGCACGGCGGCGAGGTCGCCATGCTCGACGGCCTGCTCGGCAGGCTGGCCATGTCGGGCATCGAAGCGCGGGCGGCCATTGCCGATACCTGGGGGGCGGCGCATGCGCTGGCACGCCATGCGGCACGGCCGACCTTCATCGCCTCGCCCGGACACGGCGCCGACGTCATCGCGCCCCTGCCGATCGAGGCGCTGCGCCTGCCGCCGACAATGCCAGGCGAACTGCGCATGCTCGGCTTCGAGCGCGTCAGCGATCTGCTCGCCCAGCCGCGCGCGCCGCTGGCGCTGCGCTTCGGTCCCGAACTCGGTCGCCGGCTCGACGAAGCCCTTGGCCGCTCGGCCGAGCCGATCGCGCCCATCCGCCCCGACGAGTTGGTCGAGGCCCGCCGTGTCTTCGCCGAACCGATTTCGGCGGCGGAGACCATCGCCCGCTACACGGCCAAGCTGGTCGGGGCCCTTTGTGCAGCGCTCGAAGCGAAGGGTCAGGGCGCGCGCCGCCTCGATCTCATATGCCAGCGCGTCGACAGCCGCGCCCAGGCCGTCCGCATTGGCATGGCCAGACCGACACGCGACGCCAAGCGCATCACGCGGCTTCTCTGCGACAAGATCGAGACGATCGACCCCGGATTCGGCATCGAGACGATGACGCTCTGCGCCACGATCGCCGAGCCGCTCGACGTCCGCCAGGCTATCACCTCGCTGATCGACGAGGCCGAACCGGACATTTCCGATTTGATCGACACGCTGGCCAATCGTGTCGGCGAACGTGCCATCTATCGCGCCGCGCCGGTCGCCAGCGACGTGCCGGAGCGTTCCGTCTGCCGCGTCCCGGCGCTCGCCCCTGACACCGGCGCGGGCTGGCCCGACGCCTGGCCGCGGCCGGCGCGGCTGTTCCTGCGTCCCGAGCCGGTCGAGACCATCGCGCTCCTGCCCGACCATCCGCCTGCCAGCTTCACATGGCGCGGGGTGCGCCGGCGCGTTCAGCGCGCGGATGGTCCCGAGCGCGTCTTCGGCGAGTGGTGGAAACGCGATGCCGAACTGGCAGCCGTCAGGGACTATTTCCAGGTCGAGGACGATGCAGGCGAGCGGTATTGGCTCTATCGCGCCGGCGACGGCGAGGACGCCGCGAGCGGTAGCCAGCGCTGGTTCATCCATGGGGTGTTCGGATGACCGGCCCCCGCTATGCCGAGCTTCAGGTCACGAGCTATTTCAGCTTTCTGCGCGGCGCGTCCAGCCTCGACGAGCTGTTCGCCCAGGCAGCGAGCCTCGGCATCGAGGCGCTCGGCATTGTCGATCGCAACAGCCTCGCCGGCATCGTGCGCGCACGCGAGGCGGCCAAGGCCACAGGCATCCGCCTAGTCGTCGGTTGCCGCCTCGACCTCTCCTGCGGCATGTCGGTGCTGATCTATCCGACGGACCGGGCGGCCTATGGGCGTCTATGCCGGCTGCTGACGCTCGGCAAGGGTCGGGCCGGAAAGGCGAAATGCCATCTGGAATGGAAAGACCTCGCCGCCTATGGCGAAGGTCTGATCGCCGTCCTCGTGCCGGACACCGCCGACGAGGAGTGCGGGCTGCGCCTGCGGCGGCTGCGCGACACCTTCGGCGACCGCGCCTATCTGGCGCTGTCGCTGCGACGCCGGCCCAACGACCAAATGCGACTCCATGGACTATCCAATCTCGCGTCGCGCATGAAGGTCGCCACCGTCGTCACCAACGACGTGCTGTTCCATGAGCCCGGCCGGCGCATCCTTCAGGACGTGGTGACGGCGATCCGCCACAACATAACGATCGACGCGCTCGGCTTCCGCCGCGAGCGCCATGCCGACCGTTACCTCAAAGCCCCCGAGGAAATGCACCGGCTGTTCGCCCGCTATCCCGAGGCTCTGGCTCGCACCGTCGAGATCGTCGAGCGCTGCCGCTTCAGCCTCGACGAGCTGGTCTACCAATACCCGGAGGAGCGCGATGATCCCGCGCTGACGGCTCAGCAGACGCTCGAACGCCTGACCTGGGAGGGCGCGGCCAAGCGCTATCCCGATGGTCTGCCCGACAGCGTGCGCGCCTCGCTCGAACACGAGCTGCGCCTGATCGCGCAACTGGACTACGCACCCTATTTCCTCACCGTGAATTCGATCGTGCGCTATGCGCGCTCGCAGGGAATCCTCTGCCAGGGACGCGGCTCGGCCGCCAACAGCGCGGTGTGTTTCGTGCTCGGCATCACCTCGATCGACCCAGAACGCAATTCCCTATTGTTCGAGCGTTTCGTGAGTGAGGAGCGCCGCGAGCCGCCCGACATCGACGTGGATTTTGAACACGAACGGCGCGAGGAGGTGATCCAGTGGATTTACTCGACCTACGGCCGCGACCGGGCAGCGCTCTGTGCGACCGTTACCCGCTACCGCGCCAAGGGAGCGCTGAGGGATGTGGGCAAAGCGCTCGGCCTGCCCGAAGACCTCATCAAGACCCTCTCCACCCAGGTCTGGGGCTGGTCGGAACGGGAGGTCGGCCCGCAGCATGTCGACCAGCTCAATCTCAACCTCACCGACCGTCGTCTGCGCCTCACCCTGGATCTGACCGCTCAGTTGATCGGCTTCCCCCGCCACTTCGGGCAGCATCCCGGAGGTTTCGTGCTGACCCGCGACTGTCTCGCCGATCTCGTGCCGATCGAGCCCGCGGCTATGGCGGATAGGCAGATCGTCGAGTGGGACAAGGATGACGTCGACGCGCTCCGGATGATGAAGGTCGATGTCTTGGGGCTGGGCATGTTGAGCTGCATGCGCCGTGCGCTCGACCTGCTCGCCGAGCACAAAGGCGCCACCCACGACCTCGCCTCGATCCCGGCCGAAGATCCCCGGACCTACGCAATGGTCAGACGTGCGGATACGCTCGGCACGTTCCAGATCGAGAGCCGGGCGCAGATGTCGATGCTGCCGCGTCTGAAACCCCGGACCTATTACGACCTGGTGGTGCAGGTCGCCATCGTCCGGCCCGGTCCGATCCAGGGCGACATGGTGCATCCCTATCTCAGGCGCCGAGAGGGGATCGAGCCGGTCCACTACCCCAAACCGGAATTGGAAGCCGTTCTCGGGAAAACTTTGGGGGTCCCCCTTTTTCAGGAGCAGGCGATGCGCGTCGCCATCGAATGCGCCGGCTTCACGCCGGGCGAGGCCGACCAGCTCCGTAGGAGCATGGCAACGTTTAAACATACGGGCGGAGTCAGCAAGTTCCGCGACAAGCTGATCGCCGGCATGGTCGCCCATGGCTACGATCCCGACTTCGCCGCCGCGACCTTCCGCCAGCTCGAAGGCTTCGGCAGCTATGGATTTCCGGAAAGCCACGCAGCCTCCTTTGCGCTTCTGGCCTACGCCAGCGCCTGGATGAAATGCTGGCATCCCGACATTTTCGCCTGCGCGCTGGTCAATTCGCAGCCCATGGGCTTCTACGCCGTGGCGCAGATCATTCGAGATGCGCGCGCTCACGGCGTCGAGGTCCGGCCGGTCTGCATCAACCGCTCACGCTGGGACTGCACCCTCGAACCGACCGATGACGAAACCCGCTTCGCCGTCCGTCTCGGCATGCGCCAGGTCAACGGCCTCGCAAACCGCGACGCGGCCGCGATCGTCGCCGCGCGCGAGGACCGGCCCTATGCCTCGATCGACGATCTCTGGAGGCGTGCCGGCGTGCCGGTCGCGGCGCTCACCCGGCTGGCCGAGGCCGACGCATTCCGGGCAGCCTTCGCACTCGGCCGCCGCGAAGCGCTCTGGGCGATCCGCCCCTTGCGCGGCGAACCCTTGCCTCTCTTCGCGGCCGCTGCGCGCCGCGAGGTCGAGACGCTGCCCGAGGTGATCGAGCCCGCCGTCGCTTTGCGGCCGATGACCGAGGGCCGCGAGGTGGTCGAGGACTATGGCCATGTCGGCCTGTCGCTGCGCGCCCATCCTGTCTCGTTCCTGCGCGCCGATCTCGCGCGCCGGCGAATCGTCTCCTGCGCCGAGACGATGGGATCGCCTGACCGCCGCTGGCTGGAGACCGCCGGCGTCGTTCTCGTGCGCCAAAGGCCAGGCTCGGCCAAGGGCGTGCTTTTCGCCACCATTGAGGACGAGACCGGCATCGCCAATGTCGTGGTCTGGGCCAAGACCTTCGAAAAATATCGTCGCGTGCTCCTGTCGTCGGGGATGCTCGGCATCCGCGGCCGTGTGCAGCGCGAGGGCGAGGTCGTGCATCTGGTCGCTCACCACCTGACCGACCTGACACCGCTGCTCGCCTCGGTCGGCCACCGGGATGGCGACTTCCCGCTGCCCCATGGTCGGGGCGATGAGCTGCATCACGGCGGCCCCCGCATCGACCCGCGCGGCGCGCCCCAGACGCCGGCAGCGCGTAATCTCGGCAACAGCTATGGCCATATCGACGAGATCAGGGTCAGGACGCGGGATTTTCGATGATGGCGGCGGACGCGAACATCCTCCATGCGGATCTCGATGCCTTCTACGCCAGCGTCGAACAATTGCTGAATCCGGCCCTGCGCGGCCAACCGATCGCCGTCGGCGGCGGTGTTGTGCTCGCGGCGTCCTATGAGGCGAAGAAATTCGGCGTAAAGGGCGGCATGTCTGGCCGCAAAGCCCGCGAACTGTGCCCGCAGCTCATTTTCGTCAGAGGGCAGTTCAGCGAGTATCAACGCCTCGGCGACGCCGCGATCGGCATCCTTACCGACTTCACGCCGCTGGTCGAGCGTATCTCGATCGACGAGGCTTTCGTCGACGTCACCGGCTGCACGCATCTCTTTGGGCCGCCCGCCGAGATCGCCGCCGAAATCCGCCGCCGTGTGCGCGATCGGCTCGGCCTGCCTATATCGGTGGGTGTGGCACGCACGAAGCATCTGGCCAAGATCGCCTCGCAGGTCGCTAAGCCCGATGGCATGGTCGTGGTCGATCCGGTCCGCGAGATCGAGTTCCTCCATCCCCTTCCGGTCGGGCTGATGTGGGGCGTCGGCCCGGTCACAGAGGCCCGCCTGAAAGATCAGGGCATTCTCACCATCGGCCAACTCGCCGCGACGCCCGGCCGCTCGCTCGAACGCCTGCTCGGCCCAGCAGCGGGCGATAAGTTGTCGGCGTTGGCCTGGAACCGCGATCCCCGTGAAATCCGCCCCCACACCCGAGCGCGCTCGGCCGGCGCCCAATCGGCGCTTGGCCGCAAGCCGGCGACCGAAGCGGTGTTCAAGCCGGCCATCCGACATCTCGCGGATCGCGTCGCGTCTCGGTTGCGCGCCAAGGCGCTGGCCGGGCGAACCATTACCGCGCGCGTCCGCTTCGCCGACATGCGCACGGTAACGCGCTCGCTGACGCTCAATGCGCCTATCTCGGCGACGGCGATGCTGGCCGAGATCGCCGAGGAGCTGGTCCGCTCCGCCCTGGCAGATCATCCGCGCGAGCGGTTCCTCACCCTCGTCGCCGTATCGGTCTCGCATCTGCGCGAACAGCCGGCGATCCAGCTCGACCTTCCGCTCGGCCTGCCCGACGAGAAACGCCGGCCCGGCGCACGCCAGGGCATCGCACGTTGGTCGGCCGACCGCGCCATGGATACGGTGCGGGCTCGCTTCGGCCGCGACGCCGTGGGCTATGCAACCGTCCAGCTCAATCGGGCGCAATCCGTGCCCGACGCCTTCAGGGAGCTGGCCGAAAAGGACCTGGGCGGAGAACAGGGCTTCGATAGTCGGCGCGGCCAGTCCGGCAAAGCACAGGGCTCCTCCCTTGATCGTGAGCGCTGAGTTGGGCATTCAAGTGGCAGCATGGAGGGAAAGCGCCGTGGCGAAGATCAACAAACTGGCCGAGGTATTCGCGAAAGCCGAATATGCCGTGGGCGCCGTTGATGCCGCGCGTCGGGAGGTCCATCATCCGGGACCTCTTTGGTATCACGCAATTGGTCTCTTCAATGCCTTCTACGCCATCAACGAGGAGCTGAAGACTCGTACCCAAAATGGCAACGATGGGAACCTGACCGCCGCTGTCATCGCGTGGCGAAAAGCCAACGCCGCCGCAATCGAGGCCTTCTTCGGCAATGCCCGCAATATCGCGACCCATCAAGGAGCGATCGCCGTCGAGCCCATTCTGGAATGGGAGCTGGATATCGCCAATGACACCCAGCATCCGGTGGCGAAGGCCATCGTCACCGTCAAAGGATCAACGATCTCCGAGATGCCTGCTGCCGATTTTCTCGACGTTTGCGCGCGCGCCCTGACCTTCATGCGCGATGGGATCCTCGCAATCGACAAGGACTACAAATCCCGCGGCGGCAAAGATCACGCATTGCCTGATCGTCGCGACAAGGATCTCTTTTAAGCAGCAGCGCGCCAGCTGCAGAGCGTCCGCTTGCACGTCCTTAGTCGACGCCCTTGCGCACCGTCTCCACGGCAAGCGAACCGGCGTCAAGCGGACGCAGCAGTTCCGCCTCCGGCTTAGTCAATCCAATCCATGCGCCCCAATCCTGTGGCCTAAGCACCACCACCTGCCGGTCGTGATAGGGCGCGACGTCGGGGCCGGGCTCCGTGGTCAGCATGGCAAAAGACACCGCATGATTGCCCTGGGCCCCGCGCCAGATGCCGGCAATGGCCATGAAGGGGGCACCATTGAGCGTAAAGCGGTGCTTGGTCTTGGGATATTTCGTGCCGGTGAACTCGAAAAAGCCTGAAGCGGGGATCAGGCAACGCCGGCTATTGGCGAATTTGCGACCGTCCGAACGGTAGTTGAACAGAGGCCCGCGTTTAGGCTGGTCCGAGGGGAGCCCGAAGTTCATCGGCGCCAGTTCGACCTCATTGTCGTTGACGCCCGCACGCATCACCGGCCCCATTTGACCGATGCGGATCTCATCCGATAGCGGCAGGTCAAGTTCAGTCTGCTGCGTTGGGATGCCGAGCTCCAGCTCCTGCATCATCCGGACGTATTCGATCCACCGTACATGCTGTTCGTAGGCGTTGCACATAAAGGATAACGTAGCGCGGACCGCGAGAGATTTCGAGGTAGGCGTTCGGCGAATCTGGATTCGATATTCGCAACGTGGCATCGCCACATCAGACCGCTTCCTTCTGTCAGGAGCGAAGCATGGCGCCTGAGGAGCGCGGCCGCATTGCAGAGAATTAAACGGTCCGGCGGATCGTGACGTTGATCGACTTCAGCGCATCGATCAGTTGCCGGTGACAGGAAAGAGGGACGGCCTTCGTCGATCGCAGCCTGGCGGCGACGGCGCGATCGTAAACAGCCAGGCACTCGGCCGAGGTCAGCCGGGAGGAATAGAGGATGCCGTCGATCGCGTAGCGATCATAAAGGGCCTTGCTCAGGCGTCGCCCTATAGCCTGTCTTTTCGCACGCGCCGCATCGGTCGAAATACCCAGCTTGAGCAAGCCGGTCGTTCGAAGATCGACCACAGTGAGCGGCTCCATTGCTGACACTTCCGCCACCGCCCAGTCGTCAACCTCCGAAATGTCGAGAATGCGCCGCACCCTGCCTTCGAACCGATCACGAACCACGGTCTCGGCAATCGCGGTGGCGACATTGCGAGCGATGTAGACCAGCCGAAACGAGTTGTCGGGCGCCGCGAACCGTGTCTGTCCAAAGCCCATCCCGAGTGGCGTCGCGGCATGGGCCTTGGGCATGACACGCAAATAGGCCGTGGGGCGAAACGGAATGGCCAGTTCCGTGACGACTTTGGGGTCGAGCTTCACGTTCAGCCGAAATCGCGTTCGGCTGCGTCAATGACCTCGGACGTGCGTCCCGCCTTGAGCTGGTCAAGCGGCGTGCCGCCGATGCTTGGCTTCGGCTGAATGAGCCACTGCCATGCGGCACGCGGATTGCCGATTACCCGCGCCACGTCGCCCATGCCCGCGATAGGTCGGCCGTCGACAAACTGGGCAAGCGGGAAAACGTGCTTCCGCTCGCCCTTGAGCAGCCCGATCACGGCGCCACGCTTCTGCCACTCATGGAGCGTGGACCTTCGTGTACCGAATATCCGTTCGATCTCGCCTGGGCCTGCAACCGGACCGGCCCAATCTTCAAGGCGGACAGGGACGGCTATCGCCGCAAGACGCCGCCGGCCCTCCGCTTCGTCCAGTAGATCGCCCAATCCTTCGCCTTCACTGACCTCGGCGGGCTTGTCGTCTTCGAACCTGATAAGTTCCTGACGTCCCTTGTCGGCAAGGCGGTCGATGACAGTTTCCATCGTCTCGGTCAGCATTTTCTTGCGGGCCAGGATATGACGCTGCTGTTCATCGGACAGTTGCACCGCGGCCGCTGCAACGGCAGCCACCACTTTGCTCCTCTCCTTGAGCGCGGCTCTGGGGATTCCCGGATTGTGGCGCGCCAGCACGTCGAGGATATCGGCGATGGCGGCGCTGCCGACGTTGATCTGTGTCTCGACAGCGGGTTTGCGAACTGCTGCGACCATGATGGTTTCCTTTCCGATGTCGTCAACATAGTGCGGATTATCCGAAATGTCCAGATTGAGCGACATGCGTATCCGTGCTTCTTCGAGGTGGGGCGGCGCCCTACTTCGATGGGAAAAGTGCCATCGAAGATGTTCTCGCCAGACGCGGTCCATTCCCGCTCTCTGGTGATGGCTTCCTGGTCCGGCCCCGGATCTTCCACGATCAACCCGCAAGGGGTCCGCTAGCAAGCTGCGGCCGCTCGGCTCACGCCTCGCGGTGATCGCGACCGGGACCGGACACTGCCGGTAGCCATCGAGCGGGAATTGGCCCGCTCCGACGATGGAGCCTCAGATGTCCGACGATCTTTCCCTCGCACGCGCTCACGCTTTCCACCTGGCCAAAACCCTCATGGTCCCCGTCACGCTCTTCCGGTCAAACGACCAGTTCGGCGTCCTGCCGAGCAACGAGCTTGACGACGACGAGGTCGAGATGGTCGTTGAGTTCGATCCCTTCTCTTACGGGCCGGCTCATTGAGCCGGCCCTTTTCCTTCCGGCGGTGCCGCTTGCGAGCTGCGGCGGCAAGGGAAGCTTCGCCGCGGCTGGCACGGGTCGGCCGGCGCGAACTCATAGTTCCCTCAGTTGTGCCAGCCGCGCCCTTGCCCCCTTTGCTCTTCGCGGCGTCCGGAAGGGGCTCCGCAAGGTGCGGGGAAGGAAAAGAAGGAAAGGCGGACGCAAGGGCGTGCCGGCAAAGCTATGGAAAAGAATGAACTGATAGAATTGCGTGACCGGGTGCCATGCGCCGCCGTGCTGGAAAAGGCCGGCTTCGCCATCGACCTGAAGGAGAGCACACGAAGAGCGGTCAAATACCGTCGCGGCGGCGAGATCGTCATCGTGATCCACGAGGGTCGGGGATGGTTCGATCCGCTTTCAGACGCCAAGGGCGATGTTTTCAGCTTGGTCGAACATCTGGACCGCGTTCCCTTCGTCGAAGTTCTCGAACGCATCGCTTCGCTTGTCGGCTTTGTCCCACAAGATCCGGATTGGTCGCGACCGCTGCGCAAGATCGAGCCAGCCCCCCCGATCCCCGACCGATGGACGAGGCGCCGCAAGCCGTGGCCCGGATCGATGACCTGGTGCTATCTTCACGGCGAACGGGTCCTGCCCGATGCCGTCATCCGCACCGCAATCCGCAATGACGTCCTGCGCGAGGGTCCACGCGGAAGCATGTGGGCGGCACACCGGGATTGCGGTGGACACATCACAGGTTGGGAGGAACGCGGCCCCGACTGGCGCGGATTCTCGACCGGAGGCGCGAAGGTCCTTTTCCAGTTCGGCCCGGTCCACGCCCAGCGTCTTTGCGTTACCGAAGCGGCTATCGACGCCATGAGCCTCGCCGCGCTCGAACACGAGCGCGCAGACAGCCTGTATCTCAGCACCGGCGGCGGCTGGTCGCCGGCGACCGATGCCGCGATCCGCATGCTCGCGGCGCGTGACGGCGCGCTGCTGGTCGCCGCCACCGACAACAACTCCCAAGGGGATCGATATGCGGACCGCCTCGGAGATACGTCGACGGAGGCTGGATGCAGCTTCGTCCGTCTTCGGCCCCGCTCTGTCGACTGGAACGCCGAGCTGAAGGCAATGGTGGAGGGTGGAGGGTGAAGAAGAAAGGAGGAGGGGAAACCCGGCTGCCGCATGCCCGCCGGCCGCGTCAAGGGTAAAGCTTCGCCCGGCTGCGCCGGCCCTTGACCCGGCCGGACGGAGAGGCGGCCGCGGGGGAGGGGTCTGAAGGGCTGAAGAGGATGGACATCCACGAAGGATGAGCCGCGCTCCGGCCCGACGAGGCCAAAGGAGCCCGCACATGACCCCTTCTCCGATCCGCAAGATCTATCAGGGCGTCGCCGATCGCCGGCAGATGTTCCGCATGTTCGATCGCCATGCACAGCGACCGAACCTCTTTGAGGACGACGCAGCCCCGCTCTACCGGGGCGAGTGGTTCGAGATTTCGCAGGCCGAGCACAACTACATGTTCGAGATCCTGCCGCCGCTCTGGATGCGCTACGGCATGTTCGCGATGCGGGAGTTCCTGACCGGCAATGTGACGAGCGTCTTCTTGACGTTGAAGATCGATGACCGCATCCGGTATTTCCACGGCTATTGCGACCTGAGCGACAGGCGCTCGCCCGACCTGATGCGCGATGTCATCGTCGAGCGCGAGTCGCGGCCGGTTCGGGCGATGACGCGCGAGGAGCGCATCGAGCACATCTGGTCGAGCACTCACGACGACTATCGCGGCTACGCGGACTGGCGCTTTCCGATTGCCCTGCAAGGAAAGCGCGTCGTCATCGTCTATCTCTCTGGTCAAGCACATCCCTTCAAACTGCTCGACCAACTCACGGATGACGAGATCGCGGCCAAGCTGCCGGTGCATCTGCGCCACCTCCCTGACGCGATTGCTGCGTGATGGAGGGGACGATGTTCACATTCCCCATCCTTGCGGTTCGCAAGGTCATCGAGCGCGGCATTGTCGACGCCGAGACCAACGGCGGTTTTCGTCTTCCGCCTGGCCCGTTCTCGGCGGCCGCGCAAGCCCGCCCCGGTCTGTGGCTGGTTGGAAACCAGGGCGTCTACATCATGGCCAACGGAAAGCTGCCGGAGGGCGGCGAACCGCTCATTGTCTATTCCGAGCAATGCCATCCCAAAGGCGATATCGACTGGTGGCAATACAAGCGTCGCCATTTCGGCGGCGATGACGGCGTCGAATTCATCGCGGCCGAGCAGTTGATCCCGCTCTTCGACCGCAACCTTCGAGCCACGCATATCAACATGGATCTCACCGAGAACGAAATCGTGTTCTCGCTGATTACTCGCTGACTCCCCTTCAAACGCAGCACCCATCGAGCGGCCAGCCTGCCTGGCCGGTCGATCGCGTGCGCCTTCATCACGGAGAAATCCCGATGTCCAACGATCCCTTCACCATCGACCTCTTCGGCAATACCGCGCTTTCGTCCGGCCTCGGACTCGGCGTCACCGCCTTCGCGGGCGATTTCGATCCTGACGACGATCCCGATCCCTTGACGCCGGCTCCGGCCATGCCGCTGCCGAAAGCCGCGAAGCCGGAGCCGTCTGTCTCCCGGTCCCGTGGATCGAATTTCTATCTTGGCGGCGATCGCGGGCTGGCGCGTGGCTGGAAGGAGCGGGCGCGAGACAATATTGACGCTATCCGCCTTGCCGACGAGATCGAGGCGGCCAAGCGGCCTGCCACGCTTGAGGAGCAGGAGACGCTGATCCGCTTTATCGGCTTCGGCGCATCCGACCTTGCGAACCACGTCTTCCGGCGACCCGGCGAGATCGAGTTCCGCAAGGGCTGGGACGAGATCGGCTCGGCGCTTGAGGATGCCGTCGGCGAGACCGACTACGCCTCACTCGCGCGTTGCACGCAGTATGCCCATTTCACGCCCGCGTTCATCGTGCGGGCGATCTGGTCCGGCCTCCAGCGTATGGGATGGCGGGGCGGTCGCGTGCTGGAGCCGGGGATCGGCACGGGACTGTTCCCGGCTCTGATGCCGGAAGGCCTGCGCGATGTCTCTCACATCACCGGCATCGAACTCGACCCCGTCACGGCGCGCATCGCCCGTCTGTTGCAGCCGCGGGCAAGGATTCTCACTGGCGATTTCGCGCGCACCGAGCTGCCGGCGAGCTTCGACCTCGCCATCGGCAACCCGCCCTTCTCCGACCGCACCGTGCGGTCGGACCGCGCCTACCGCTCGCTCGGTCTTCGTCTGCACGATTTTTTCATCGCGCGAGCGATAGACCTGTTGAAGCCGGGAGCGTTTGCCGCCTTCGTCACCAGCTCCGGAACCATGGACAAGGCAGATTGTGCGGCGCGCGAGCATATCGCGAAGTCGGCCGACCTGATTGCCGCCATTCGCCTGCCAGAAGGTAGCTTCCGCGCCGACGCCGGCACCGATGTCGTGGTAGACATCCTATTCTTCCGCAAGCGTAAGATCGGCGAACCGGAAGGCGACCAGCCCTGGCTCGACGTCGAGGAGGTCCGGCCGGCGATAGAGGACGAGGGCGCGATCCGGACTAACCGTTGGTTCGCCCGCCATCCGGATTTCGTGCTTGGCACGCACGCACTGACCTCCGGCCCGTTCGGCGAGACCTACACATGCCTGCCGCGGAAGGGCGAGGACCTGGCGGTCGCGCTCGATGCGGTCATCGCCCTGCTCCCGGAAGACCGCTATGACGGCGAGCCCACCGAGATCGATTTCGATCTGGAGGATGCGGTCGACAACGCGCCGGTCGATCTCCCTTCCGAACGCCATGTCCGCGAGGGCAGCTTCTTCGTCGACAATGCCAAGGGCCTGATGCAGGTCATAGACGGTGAACCTGTCGCCGTGAAGGTCCGCAAAGGCCGCGACGCCGACGGCATGCCGGAGAAGCATGTCCGCATCGTCCAGAAGCTGATCCCGGTGCGCGACGCCGTGCGCGAGGTGCTGAAGGCGCAGGAACTCGACCAGCCCTGGAAGGAGCTTCAGGTCAAGTTGCGCATCGCCTGGTCGAGCTTCGTGCGCGAGTTCGGCCCGATCAATCACACAACCGTTTCGATCGCCGAGGACGAGGAGACCGGAGAGGTGCGCGAGACGCACCGCCGCCCCAATCTCGCGCCGTTCCTCGACGATCCCGATTGCTGGCTCGTAGCCTCCATCGAGGACTACGACCTGGAGAACGATACGGCGAAGCCCGGGCCGATCTTCTCCGAGCGGGTAATCTCGCCGCCGGCGCCGCCGGTGATCGCCAGCGCCGCCGATGCGCTCGTTGTGGTGCTTAACGAACGTGGTCGCGTCGACCTCGACCAACTCGCTGAGCTTCTGCATCGCGATCCGGACGATGTCGTCGCCGAGCTTGGCAGCGCCATCTTCCGCGACCCCGCCGATGGTTCCTGGCAGATGGCCGACGCCTATCTGTCCGGCCCTGTCCGCGACAAGCTGAAGGCGGCGGAAGCGGCCGCCGCGCTCGATCCCGCCTACGAACGCAACGTCGCGGCCCTTCAAGCCGTGCAGCCGGTGGACCTTCGGCCCTCCGACATCACCGCGCGTCTTGGCGCACCGTGGATTCCTGCCGCTGACGTCGTCGCCTTCGTCAAGGAGACGATGGGCGCCGACATCAAGATTCACCACATGCCGGAACTGGCGTCGTGGACGGTGCGGGCGGGCCAGCTCGCCTATCTCGCCGCCGGCACGTCCGAATGGGGCACGAACCGGCGACACGCGGGCGAGTTGCTGACCGACGCTCTCAACAGTCGCGTCCCGCAGATCTTCGACACGGTCTCGGAAAACGGCAAGGAACGCCGCGTCCTCAACGTGGTCGATACCGAGGTGGCGAAGGAAAAGCTCCAGAAGATCAAGGACGCCTTCCAGCGATGGATCTGGTCCGATCCGGATCGGACCGACCGGCTGGCGCGCTTCTACAACGACCGTTTCAACAACATCGCGCCACGCCGCTTCGACGGATCCCACCTCCAACTGCCGGGTGCGAGCGGAGCGTTCACGCTCTACCCGCACCAGAAGCGCGGCATCTGGAGGATCATCGCGTCGGGCTCGACGTATCTCGCCCACGCCGTCGGCGCGGGCAAGACGATGACCTACTCGGCCGCGATCATGGAGCAGCGGCGGCTGGGTCTCATCAACAAGGCAATGGTGACGGTGCCGGGTCATTGCCTCGCGCAGGTCGCGCGAGAATTCCTGGCGCTCTATCCGATGGCGAGGATCCTCGTTGCCGACGAGACCAACTTCACCAAGGACAAGCGCGCCCGCTTCCTGTCGCGTGCCGCCACGGCCAACTGGGACGCGATCATCATCACGCATTCGGCGTTCCGCTTCATCGGCGTGCCGGCCGTCTTCGAGCAGCAGATGATCCAGGACGAGCTGGAGCTTTACGAGAAGCTTCTCCTCGACGTCGACGACGAGGACCGGGTCTCGCGCAAGCGTCTTGAGCGCTTGAAGGAGGGCCTGCAGGAGCGTCTGGAGTCGCTTGCCACGCCCAAGGACGATCTCCTGACCATCGCGGAGATCGGCGTCGATCAGATCATCGTCGACGAGGCGCAGGAGTTCAGGAAGCTTTCCTTCGCCACCAACATGAGCACGTTGAAGGGTGTCGACCCGAACGGCTCGCAGCGCGCCTGGGACCTCTATGTGAAGTCTCGTTTCATCGAGACGAAGAACCCCGGCCGCGCGCTCGTGCTCGCCTCCGGCACGCCCATTACAAATACGCTCGGCGAAATGTTCACGGTGCAGCGGCTTATGGACTTTGCCGCGCTGATGGAGCGCGGCTTGCACGAGTTCGACGCCTGGGCGTCGACCTTCGGCGAAACGGTGACGGAACTGGAGCTTCAGCCGTCGGGCAAATACAAGCCCGTCTCGCGCTTCGCCAGCTTCGTCAACGTCCCGGAGCTGATCGCGATGTTCCGCAGCTTCGCCGACGTGGTGATGCCACAGGACCTGCGCCAATACGTGAAGGTGCCGGCGATCTCGACCGGCAAGCGCCAGATCGTGACGTCGAAGCCCACGCAGGACTTCAAGAACTACCAGATGGTGCTCGCGGCGCGCATCAAGGCGATCGAGGAGCGCAATCGTCCGCCGCAGCCCGGCGACGACATCCTGCTCTCCGTCATCACCGACGGCCGGCACGCCGCGATCGACCTGCGCCTTGTGGATCCCGACAACGACAACGAGCCCGACAACAAGCTGAACAGGCTGGTCGCCAACGCCTTCCGAATCTGGCGGGAGACGGCGGAGAACACCTACGTCCGCGCCGACGGCAAGTCGTACGAACTTCCGGGCGCTGCGCAGATGATCTTCTCGGATCTCGGCACGATCAGCGTGGAGAAGACGCGCGGCTTCTCGGCCTACCGCTGGATTCGCGACGAGCTGATCCGCCTCGGCGTGCCGGCCTCCGAGATCGCCTTCATGCAGGACTACAAGAAATCGGAGGCGAAGCAACGGCTGTTCAGTGACACGCGCGCCGGCAAGGTGCGATTCCTGATCGGATCGTCCGAAACGATGGGCACTGGGGTCAATGCACAGCTTCGGCTGAAAGCCCTGCACCATCTCGATGTCCCCTGGCTGCCGTCGCAGATCGAACAGCGCGAGGGCCGCATTGCCCGTCAGGGCAACCAGCATGACGAAATCGATATCTACGCCTATGCCACCGAAGGTTCGCTCGACGCGACCATGTGGCAAAACAACGAGCGAAAGGCGAGATTCATCGGAGCAGCGCTTTCGGGCGACACCTCGATCCGCAAGCTGGAGGACCTCGGCGAGGGGCAGGCGAACCAGTTCGCCATGGCCAAGGCGATCGCCAGCGGCGACCAGCGCCTGATGCAGAAGGCAGGCCTCGAAGCCGACATCGCCAGGCTGGAGCGTCTGCGCGCGGCGCACATCGACGACCAGCATGCCGTGCGGCGGCAGCTGCGCGACGCCGAGCGCGAAATCGAGCGCTGCATCCGCCGTGTTGCCGAGATCGGGCAGGACATCGAGCGTGTTGTTCCGACTGGTGGAGACGCCTTCGCCATGGGCGTGGCGGGCAAGGTCTACTCCGAGCGCAAGGAGGCGGGCCGGGCGCTCATGAAGGAGATCTTGACCCTCGTGCAGCGCCAGCAGGAAGGTGAGAGCGTGATAGCCTCGATCGGCGGGTTCGATCTCGAATATGCCGGCGAGCGGACCAGTAGGGATGGATATCGCTACACCACCTTGCTGCTGCGCACAGGCGTACAGGACGAGATCGAGTTGCCGATCACCGTGACGCCGCTCGGGGCGGTTTCGCGCCTCGAGCACGCCATCGGCGGTTTCGAGAACGAGCAGGAACGCTATCGCCAGCATCTCGCCGATGCACAGCGCCGCCTCGCTTCCTACAAGGCTCATGGCGATGGCGGTGAGTTTGCGTTCGCCGGCGAGCTGGCGGAAAAGCGGCGGCAGCTCGCCGAGGTCGAGACGGCGCTGGCGAAGGACATCGATGGCATCCATCAGTCTGCCGCAATCGCTGCATGATCGCTCATGATGGCCGGCCGCGTCTCGCGCGACCGGCCATTTTCATGTCGCGCGCTGCGCTTCTAGCTCCGTCGAAATAGAAAAGGGGAGGAGGGAAGGAGAAAGCCCGCTCGCAGATCGGGCGGGCCGCTGGCGCTCGCGCTCAACCGCGCCGCTCGCGATCCCGGCCCGGCGTCCTGCGCAGGGCTGTAAGCCCCGCTGGGCCGACCGGGCAGGGATGCTCGGCCGCAGTTGCACCGGCCCGTCCGCTCCGCGGGCCGGAGGGGGTCTTCGGAAAGAAGACGGAAAAGGACCGGCAAGCCGCCGCGTCCACAACCCCGAAAAGGAGTATTCCATGTATCTCATGAAGATGGACCCGCGCGCTCTGGTGGAGAATCCCAACCATTCGCGCCAGACCAAGCCTTCGCCGCAGGCGGACGCCCTTCTGCTGGCCTCGATCAAGGCGATCGGCATCGTGCATCCGCCTGTCGTCACCCCGCAGAGTGACGGCGGCAACGGCTTCGTCATTGAGGCCGGTCGTCGTCGCGTCAAGCTCGCGCTCAAGGCGGGCATCGAGGAGATCGACATCCTTGTCAACGATGCCGACAACGACAATGCCAGCGCGACCGGCGCCATGCGCTCCTTCGCGGAGAACATCGTCAGGGAGCCGCTCAACCCGGTTGACCAGTGGCGGGCGATCGAGCGCCTTGTCGCTCTCGGCTGGACCGAGGAGGCAATCGCAATCGCGCTGGCGCTGACGCCGCGGCGGATCAAGCAGCTCAGGCTGTTCGCCAACGTGCTGCCCGCCATGCTCGACCAAATGGCCAAGGGCGACATGCCCAACGAGCAGCAATTGCGCACCATCGCGTCGGCCTCTCTCGACGAGCAGAAGGAAGTCTGGAAGGCGCACAAGCCGTCCAAGGCTGATCCGAGGTGTGGCTGGTGGAACGTGGCGAACGCGCTGGCCAAGACCCGCATGTACGCGAAGGACGCCAGTTTCGATGACGAACTGGCGCGCGCCTACGGCATCGAATGGGAGGAAGACCTGTTCGGCCCGGCCGACGAGGACGGCCGCTATACGACCAATGTCGAGGCGTTCCTCGGCGCTCAGCAGGAGTGGATGGGGAACCATCTGCCGAAGCGCGGCATCATCACCGAGGCGAACAATTGGGGCCAGCCGGTGCTGCCGCCGAAGGCGGAGCGCGTCTACAGCAGCAAGCCGGCAAAGTCCGACTGCGTTGCCATGTACCTCGATCGCGACGGCAAGGTGCAGAGCGTGACCTACCGCATGCCGGAGAAGAAGAAGGGAAAGGACGCCGCCGACGATATCGGCTCTGTCCCGAAGGCCCGGCCGCCCGTCACCAACAAGGGCCTGGACATGATCGGCGACTTCCGCACCGATGCGCTGCACGAGGCGTTCGACCGCGCTCCGATCGAAGACGACACGCTGATGGCGCTGCTGATCCTCGCCTTTGCGGGCCAGAACGTGTCGGTCAGGACCGATGGCGGACAGTCGTTGTACGGCAGCAGCCAGCTGGCGAAGCACGCTGCGACGCTGTTCGATGCCGCGGGCCAGCTTCAGTACACCGACGAGACGTTGCGCGTCGCCGCACGCCTCACGCTGAGCGAGGTTCTGTCGTGCCGGCGCAATGCCTCCAACAGCGGCATCGTCGCGCGCGTTGCCGGCGACGCGATCGGCGCGAACGTGTTCCTGCCCAACATGGGCACCGACCAGTTCCTCTCGTGCTTGTCCCGGCAAGCGCTTGAAGCAGCCTGCACCGGCACGCCGGTGCTGCCGCGTGCGCGGGTGAAGGACACGCGTGCGGCCCTTGTCGACCACTTCAAGGAGGAGCGTTTCGTCCACGCGAGCGCGCTGTTCGCGCCGGACGAAACGAAACTGGCGGCTTGGCTCGCTACCAACGCTCCCGATCCGGAAGAGGACGAGCAACCCGAGACCGCCGACGAGGCGGCCGATGCCTCGGAAGATCCCGTCGAGGCTGAGGGCGAGTTCCGCGAAGCGGCCGAGTAGCCGCTTCCCATTCATCCACAATCAACATCCGCCGCCGGCCCGTCCGGCGGCGGCTTTGTTTTCACCATCCAGAGAAGGAGGACACCGTGTCCGCTTCATTGATCTTCGACCACGCGCCGCTCGGCGCAATCGTAAAATATTCCGACGGCACGCCGCGGCCGCCGGAGCGTCATCGCAAGAAGCTTGCGGCATGGAAGCACCGCAACAGCAGTGGCCGACTGGTCGCCAAGCAGCCCCGTCGCGTCATCGGCAACACCACGATCGCGGACTCCTTCAAGCTCCACGAGGGCGACTTCGGTGAAGGTGCTGTCGTCGTGTTGCGTGTCTACCGCAGCTTCTCGATCGACAGCGACCTGTCGTTCACCGTGGTCGAACGGCCGGCCATCGGCTCGGTGATCGTGCTCGATCTTCCCGACGGCGAGTTGGTACACGTCGCCGAGAGCGAAGCGGCCGCGCAGACGTGGCTGCAAAGCCACGGCTATCCGCGTGCGGTCCTGCAGCCGATCAGCGCCGACGAGGTCGCTGCCGCTGTCGTCGAGGGGAGGGCCGCAGCATGAGCGCGCTCGCTTCTTCAGCAAACAACATCGAAGCCCCCGGATTTCCGGGGGTTACGTTTGGGGTCAGCGCCGACGGCCTGACCGTCGCATTGGTCGGGGATCACGCCTATGCGATGGTTCCTGCCCGCGACGGCAAGCACTTTCTCGCCAGCGGCTGGCGCATGCGCCGCCCCATACCCGAATGGACGCGGGAGGATTTCTACGGTCATCACGGCGAGCTTGCCGACAAGGCCGCGTTCCACGCCGCCGTGCTCGAACGCGCGGAACACCAGCGCGAATTGGCTTCGCTTACCCGCCGGGACGCGCGCGTTTCGGCCAGCACGCCGTGGGGACCGTCACAGGGCGCGACCTTCTACGCCGAGGATATCGTGTTCCACAGCACGGCCGGCCATGGCGGGTTTCAGCTGTCGAGCGCGCGTAACGCGAAAATCCACCCGATGCTGCGCGCGGCAGGCGGCTGGTACGAGGAAGACGAGGCCTGGGCCATCGTCGCCATCACCTTCCCGCACCTGTTCACCGCCTTCGAGCGGCGTTGCGCGGAGCGCACCGTCAAGGACAGCTGGCCCGACGCCTGGGAGAAAATCTTCGGCACGGTGCTCCAGCCGGGGGAATCCCGCACGAAGGACCAACGCGCCTTCGAGCGGCAGCATGCCGACGACTGGATCGTCGTCTCGGCGATCACGTCTGAGCATGAGAAGGGCTTCGTCGAGGTGGTCGCCACGCCGGGCGGCAGGCGGGGCGAGGGGACGGAGGAACGCCGGTTCCTGGTTCCCTCGCAGGAGTATGAGGTCGGTCGTTTCGGTTTCGTCATCGATGTGGATCGGCACGCCGTCTATTGCGGCCCGTCGAGCTTCATCGGCTGGCAGGGGAGGAACGCGTCGTGACCCGTCCACCCGAGCGCCAGGCGCAGCTTGCCCGGATGGAGGAAGCACGCCGGCAGATCCAGCGGCAGCTCAATATGATCGAGCGGCAGATCACGCGGCGCATGACGGCGCTGATCCCGCAATTGCAGCCGCGTCGAACGTCCTACAGGCGCGGCAAGCCGCCCGATCCGAGCGCGTTCCTCGAACGCTACCGCTCGAATCTTGCGGCGATCACGGCGGAACGCCAGCCCGAGATCGACGCCCTGTCGCGCAAGCTTGCCCGGCAGGACCGGGCGATCGCCGCTTTCCGCGAGCGCCACGCGAAGCCCCATTGTGAGGAGGCCACATCATGATTGTCTACAACGTCGGGCGACGCTGGTTCGCCATGAAGGGCGACGCCGAGAAATTCCGCGTCCAGGCGAAGCTGCCGCCGGATGCCACGATCAAGATTGGCATCGAGGATCGCACGCAACTCGCGACCCTCCTCGACGCGCTGTGCGAACCGCCGGCTCGCCCCGCCGAAGGCACCGTTCAGAATGCTTCCGTGCCCGAGCGCGTGATCGACAATGCCTATGTCGATCCGGACCTCGACATCCCGAAGTTCCTTCGGGAGAGCTGGGCGCGATTGATGGCCGGGAAGGGAGAATAGAGATGCCTGCCCCCTGGTCTTTCATAGCGTCGTGCATCGGCACAGCGCTCTGGTCATCCTTTGGCGACGACGGCGATCCGCTCGACCGCCACCGTGATATGAGCGATCTGGCGGTGGAGGCGCGAGCGCGGCTGGAGGCGGATTGCCATGCCTTTTATGACGCGAACCATCGGCATATCCATTGCCTTGGTGCGCCGCTCGCACGCGATTTCGAGGGGCCTATCCATGACCGTGAGGCGGCGATGGCCGGCCATGATTTCTGGCTGACGCGCTGCGGTCACGGCGCCGGATTCTGGGACGGAGACTGGCCCGAGCCCCACGCCGGCACGCTGGACCTCGCGGCGCGCGCGTTCGGCAATATCGACCTCTATGTCGGCGACGACGGCATGATCTACCTTTGATCGCCGGCGCGACCGCATTCACCATCTTGGCGAACCCTGCCGGCAGACCCGTGCCAGAGCAGGCCTGGCGTGATATAGCACAACTGGCAGGGAGCATTCGCCATGGACCAACCGACACGCGAGGCATTCGAGCGCCTTCTTCGCATCGCCCGCAGCGACACCGGCCAATCGCGCCGTGTCGCGGACTTCATCCTCGCATGGTGGAACGCGGACAGCCTCGGCGGCTTCGACCTGGCCGACGTCTTCGCAGTCGACAAGGCGATCGCTCGCGACATGACGAGCGTTTTCGCCTGGCTCGCCAGCCGGGCGGAAGCCGAGTATCCCGTCGACTATCGGGCGCAGATCGAGGAGATCATCCGGCTCTGGCGTCCCGAGGTTCTGGAGCGGGCGTCGAAGACGGCCTGAGCCATATCGCGTAGGCCGCCGCACGGCGAGGGATCACGGCTTCTTCATCGGACACCGCGGGCCGGATCCGTCATGCGGGTCCTTTCCTGCCGGCAGTCTGTCGAAACGCCGGCCCTTGCCGGCCCTCCCTTCGGATCAAGGTGCGCTCGTAAACCGGCGGCCGTGCGCTTCAAGGCCGCTTCGCGCCGCGTTGCGGCCGGGCCGTCCGATCTCGCCAAGGCAGGCCCGCGGGCTGCGCGGGGCTGAAAAGCCCCGCTGGCTCGCAAGCCGGCCTCGCTCGATTCCGTCCGCCCCGGACCCTGAAGCGCCCGTCTTTCCGCCGGTTTTTCCCGAGCACGCCCGAAGGGAGGGCCGGCAAGGGCCGGCCCAAGCTTTCGGCCGAACCGAAGGAAAGGACATCCCCATGGCAAAGAAATCCGCTCCCACGCCGCGCCCGACCGCTCGCGTCGTCCCGCTGCGCAAGGGCACGACCCTCGAAATGGTCCGCCTCGCCTGCCCGGACGCCACGCAGGCCGCCCTGATCGCCGAGAGTTTCGGATCTCCGGTCATCGACAGCGACGGCATCCGCGAGCTTCACGAGCGCATGATCATCGAGACTGCCGATGCGCTCGGCGAAGGCCTCGGCGAGCGCGCCATGCAGATCCATCTGCAACGCATCGTCGGCTCCTATGTCGGCTCCGCCCACGGCGCAGGCCAGTTCTACAGCCGGGCGGTGACGGAAGCGCGCGACCTGACTGCAAAGGCCGCCAACGACCTGCGCGACGAGGACCTCGACGGTCCGGTCGGCTTCGAGAGCGCCGCCCAGCGCAAGCGTGAGTTCGCTGCCGACATGGGCATCCAGGCCCACGCGCTGCGCATGGCCGCCGAGGGCGCCGTCGCCGCCTACGAACACGTCGTCGGCGAGCGCTGGAAGCCCTTCGAGCGTCCCGTCGAAAACCCCGGCCATACGCTCGACCGCAAGGCGGCCGAGATGCAGATGGCGGCTCTCGGTTGAGCCTCCATCGGGCGAGGCTTCGGCCTCGCCCCTTCTTCAAGCCGAACAGGCCGGTCCCGGACGGGGCCGGCCTGTTCCCATGTCGCTGCACGCCTGAAGGCGAGGATGGGAAGGGAGGGAAAGGAATGCGCTCGCGCGCCCGTCCCGGACGGCGGTCCTGCCGGGGCCGGCGGTCCGCGCAACGGCTTTGCCGTCCTCCACTTCGTTTCGGCCCTTCCCGCCCGTCGCGGTGCGACGGGCCTGGTCGGGTGCGCTCGCCCTCCTGATGGCCCCGGCACTGGACCTCCGCGACGGGCCGCGATGGGCGCGGCCCCGAAACGGAGGACAGGAAAATGTCGACCAAGAAATCCGGCTCGCGCGCCGACGTCTATACCCGCATCACCGAGCGCATCGTCGCCGATCTCGAAAAGGGGGTGCGCCCATGGGTCCAGCCATGGGGCGCGCGCAACGCCGGCGGCCGCGTGACGCGCCCGCTGCGTCATAACGGCCAGCCCTATACCGGGCTCAACGTGCTGCTCCTCTGGTCGGAGGCGATGGCGCGCGGCTTCGCCTTGCCGATGTGGATGACCTTCAGACAGGCCTCCGAACTCGGCGCGCATGTGCGCAAGGACGAAACAGGCACGACCGTCGTCTACGCCAGCCGCTTCACCAAAACGGAAGTCGACGCGCATGGCGGCGAGGTCGAACGGGATATTCCGTTCCTCAAGGCCTACACCGTCTTCAACTGCGAGCAGATCGACGGTCTCCCCGAACACTACTACCACCGGCCCGAACCGGTCACCGATCCGGTCGAGCGCATCGCCGAGGCCGAAAGCTTCTTCGCCAACACCGGCGCGGTGATCCGGCACGGCGGCGCGAAGGCGTTCTTTTCGCCATCCAGCGACCATGTGCAGATGCCGCCGTTCGAGACGTTCCGCGATGCCGCGAGCTATTACGCGGTGCTCGGACACGAATGCGTCCACTGGGCGGGCGCGAGCCATCGGCTCGACCGCGACCTCAGCCGCTACCACAAGGATCTCACCGAGCGCGCCCGCGAGGAACTTGTCGCCGACATCGGCGCCAGCTTCCTCTGCGCGGATCTCGACATCGTTCCCGAAATGGAGCCTCGCCCCGACCATGCCAGCTACGTCCAGTCGTGGCTTACCGTGCTGGAAGGCGACAGGAAGGCGATCTTCCAGGCCGCGGCCCACGCGCAGCGTGCCATCGCCTATCTGCACGATCTCCAGCCGCAGGCGGAGACGGATCGGGAGGCAGCGTGATGTTCACCCCTCCCTGCGCACGCCTTCTCATCCTCGCCTGCTCGGCAACCAAGAGGGCAGACATCGGGCGAATCCCCGCGATTGACCGATACGACGGACCGCTATGGCGCACTCTGCGCCATGGCGACCCCGATGGTCGAAAGGCAAGGGTCGCGGTGCTTTCGGCGCGACATGGCTTCCTCGAAGGCCGCTGGCCGATCGAGAACTACGACTGTCGCCTGACCGAACAGGTCGCGGCGCGCATGATCGCTGAGGTCAGCAGCATGCGCTGGCCGCCGCCGAGACGCCAGCGCGGCGACCTGCCGGAAGGCGAGCATCCAGGGATGCAGATCGCCCGGATGGTCAGGCGCGGCGACCGTCCGATCGAAGATGTCGCGCTTGTCGGCGGATGGCTCTACCTGCGCGTCATGCGCGCCCTTGTCGCCGGGTTTCAGGCGAGCGGGAATGTTGCCGCGAACGCGCGCGTCGTCGAGATCAACGCGCCGATCGGCATCATGCGCCGCGAGCTGCGCGCATGGCTTAACGAGTCCGCCGGGAATCCATGTCGGGCAGAGGGCAGCTACGCACGCGACCCCTCCGCCTATGTCGGGCGCCACAGTGCCGCAGCCGACAAGGGCAGGTAGGAGACCGTCATGCTTCTTTCTGCACACCAACGGCTGCTGTTGCGCAGCACGCTCGCCGGCCGGTTGCTGGCTGCGTGCTTCGGCGCTGGCGTCGACTCCACCGCAATGCTGGTGGCGCTGAAGCTCGCGGACCTGCGCCCCTCGATCATCACTTTCGCCGATCTCCGCGCTGAAAAGCAGGAGACGCTCGACCACCTCGACCGCATGAACGACGTCGTGGCAGCGTGGGGGTGGGACGCTATCGTCGTCTGTCGGAAGCAGCCCCTGCCGGAAACAGGCTACTCCGACCTCTACGGCAACTGCATGGCGAACGACACACTTCCGAGCCTGGCCTTCGGGTTGAAGAGTTGCAGTTTAGGTCCACCGACCGGAAGTGTCTTCTTTGGTGCGATGAGGAATGGGCCGGCCGCCGCGCTCACCAAATAGCTGGCGGTGGCCGGCCCGTTTCTCATCGCTGTGCTAGGCCTTAGTTGTCCAGGTCGGTTGCGACGCGTCTGCCCAGGTCGAACCTAACGGCTGCATTGCAATCCATGTCTCGGCCAGCCTGCCGTTTTCCGTGCGATACGACTGCATTCCGGCGCGGGTGACAATTTTTCCCTCTGCGTCGGTCCATCGAAACATGAAGCGAAACCACGCTCGCTCCTCGCCGAAATCATGATCGAATACGATCACTCGAATATCCGGCCGCTGCGTGTGGATGCCTCGCATCTCTTCTAAGTAGGCCTCTCGCGTGACCGTGCGGCTGCCGCTCTCGTCGTGACGGGTATAATGGTCCGCGACACATTCAGGAGCCAGATCGTAGGCCTTGTCGTGCCAAACCTTCTCCCATTGGCTGAAGAGCTCGGGCAGGGTGCGAGTTGTGGACATGATTCTCTCCTTTTTAGGAATGGTGTCCTTGAACAGCGCTTGATGGTCAACTCCAAATGCCCACCCGCTGATGCTTCCCGGTCGCTGCGCACTGGATAATCCCATATCCGACAGTTTTGCTGGCTTCGGACGCCTGTATTTTTGGCGAAGACTCCAACGTTGTGATAGCTTATCGCAGCATCTCTCCGTTCAGGGAGAAAGCCGGTGGTATCGATTGTCCGAGCCGGCGTCGGAGAGCACAGTGTTCCCGTCGGCTTTCCCATCTTGCTCGACGTCGACATGGCTATCATTGAGCCCGCATTCGTCTGGCTCATGGAGCATGTCGAGTTGAATGGCCGTGTCCAGGCGTCGGAAACCGTTCGGACTTATGGCGAGCATCTTTACGACTGGTTCGACGCGCTTGAGCAAACCGGGATTGAGTGGCGCGATGTCGACGAGCGCGTCATAGCCGCCTATCGCAACCGAATGCTGGAGAACCCCAGCGCCCACACCGGCCGGCCGTACGCCCGATCGACGATCAATGCCCGCGTGTCCACCGTCTGCCGTTTCTATGGTTGGGCATTCGACAGAGGGCTGATCGGTCATTGTCCGTTCCGCTTGACTGAAAAGATGACGCTGATGCTCGACAGCGCCTATCGACCGGGCCTGCAACGCCATTACGTCAATAACCTGATCGTCTCGCGAGCCGAAAAGCTGCCTCGACCACTACGGGCGGACGAACTGGCCCGGCTGTTCTCGCATCTCAAACCCACGGCGATGCTCGCCGCGCAATGGGCTCTTGGTGCCGGTCTGCGGCGCAAGGAGCTTTGTGCCCTCGTTGTCGCCCAGATCCCCGACAGTTGGCCGCTCGACCTCGATAGCGATCCATTGGTCGGTGTGCCGCTGGACATCACCAAGGGCGACCATCCCAGAACGGTCTACCCGCCGCTTCGGCTGCTAGATCGAACCCATTGGTATATCGGTGAGGAGCGCGCTGGCATCGTTCGTCGCGCACGGAGATCGGATCGGCACTACCGCGCGCCGGAAAACCTTCTGCTGAACGAGCGCGGCCGCGCGATGACGCGGAAGCTCCTCACCGCGCAGTTCGCCGAAGCCTTTGCAGCCGCCGGACTTCAAGGGACATTACATTGGCTGCGCCACACGTTTGCCATGGCCATGCTGGCCCGCCTTCAGGTTCAGGCCCGCACCAATCCCGATCTCAACCCGCTTAAGGTCGTGCAGGTGCTGCTCGGCCATGCCTCGATCACGACGACCGCGATTTATCTCCGTTGCGTCGAGCTCCATGAGCGGGATCTCAGCGAGAGCCTCGCCTATCTCTACGGCGAGTTGGTGCCGAACAATGGCTAGGCCCCGCCTCGACCGGACCCTCGCTGTCGAGCCCACGGTGCTCGAGCATCCGACGGCCATCGCTGAAATCCAGTTCCGTGACGACCGGGGCAAGATCGTCCAACGCTTCGACCCCACCTTGTTCGGCATGCCGGCCGATATCACGGCCGCGTTGGCCAAAGCCTTTCGCGATCACGATGTGGCATCGACGCCGAGCACACGCACGTCGAGATGGTTTGCGCTTCGGGTGTTCGGCCGCTTCATGCGCGAGGATGGCCGGGTTCGTTGCGCAGCGGACCTTGATACGGCAGCAATCCGCCGGTTCATCACATGGATCGCGCAGCCGCAAAACGGGCGCAGACGAAGCATCCGGTCGCAATCCGGCCAGCTCGGGATGATCCGGCCGGTCCTCAGCCGCGCCAGCCGTGACAATCCAGGGCTGTTCGCGCCAGACTTCGCCGTTCCCAACAATGCGATTCCGCTCGCTGGAATACAGCGGTTGCCTCAGGATCGGCTGACACCTGTCCAGATGAGATCGGTGCTGGCCGCATGCTACGCGGAGATCGACATTGCTTGGGAAAAGTTCCAGCACGGCCAGACGATCATCACCCTGCCCGAAATGCCCCCGCAGCCGTCGTGCGATGGGGAGGGGCGAGACAATTGGTTGTGGAGGCTTCATCGCGCCTATGGCGGGATCCTCCCGGACGGCCCGCGACTGGGCGAACTCGGTCTGAGCCGGAAATCGCTGAGCAAGGCCTATCGGTTGAGTGACTTCGAGGCGAACCTGCACGTCACCACCGACACGTTGACTGCATTCTATATCGCCTTGCTGATCCAGACTGCGGCCAACGCCGGTCCTCTGAGGCGAATGACGCGGACTTGCCTGGTTCCGCATCCACTCGATCAGCACCGAATGATGGTCGAATGGACCAAGCCTCGCGCCGGCGGCAAGGTGAAGCGCATGCAGCGCCGATCGTTCGATAACCGGCGTCCCTATGCGGCGCCCCGGTTGATTGAAAAGCTGCTGGCGATGACCGCACCTTTGGTCCCTCACGCGGAGCCGTCGGAACGCGATCGACTGTTCCTTCATCGCTTCCTCATGACGAGGGGGCGACTCGAACGTTCGCACGGCGCCGGCGTCATCAACATGGCGACGCTCAGGTCGGCGATGCTTCGATTCTACGAACGCCAAAACGCTGCGATCGGCGCCTGGAACGAGAGGCACCCCGACAGGCAGCGCCAATTGCTCCCGGACTTCTCGCCCAAACTGTTCCGCAGCAGCATGGCGAGTGCACACTATGCCGCGTCTCGCGGTGATATCCTTGCCGCGAAAGCGGTCCTGAACCATGCCAGCGTCGTCACGACCGACATCTATGTCGACGGGTACGCGGTACGCCGGCTGGAGCGCGATACGATCGCGCGGCTTCAGACGCTGATGATCGCATGGGTCGGGGGCCGGACGTCTCCGCGCCGTCGGCAAAATGCTCACCCCAGCTCGGAGGTGCCCGCGACGGCGCTGTTCGGCCACATCTGCCTTCATCCAAGCGACAACACCCACGGGCGGCCTGGTCGCGTATGCCCGAAGTTCGGGGGTTGCCTCGCATGTCCGGGATTGGTTGTCCCTATAGACCCGGACCACCTCGCCCGGATTGTTCAGGCTACGCGACATCTGGAGGTTGCTCGCGAACGTATCGATCCGAGCCGATTCGACCTGTTCTATGCGCCCAGCCTCCGGGTGCTAACGCAGGACCTGCTTCCGGCATTCCCTTCCGAGATGATGCCGGCCGCCGAGCGGATCGCAAACGATCTGCCTCCGCTGCCAGAACTGGAGTAGACCATGGTCAACTGGTACTCACCCGCGCTTGCCCAGATCGTCGACGCGCCGGCGAGCGTTAATTTAGTTCCGAACTTCTCTGCGACATTCGCATGGGGCTTCGAAATGCCCGACGGAAGCCGGTTCAGCGATCCTCGCTGGACATCGCTTCGCGAAGGCGCCGAGGCCTTCTTGCTGTCGTTGCTTGCCGACCCGCCCGAAGGCCGGATGCCCCTTAGACCAGGAAGTGTTCGCGGCCGCTTTGGCCACATCCGTGTGCTTGTCCAGTGGATGGCGGCTGAGCATATGAGATCCTTCGAGGATCTCGACTCCGATGCAGTCGATCGGTTCGTAAACATGCTGCATGCGCGGCGCGGCAGGAAGGGCGACTTGCTGTCGGTCAGCACCGCCGAGGGCTATCTGGGCACGATCCGTTCGTTCCATATGCAACGCGCAAAGCTTGCTGATGCGCCGCCGGTCGCACCGCGCCGCGTCTCCGAGATGCGCAAGCGGCGTTGGACACCGTATGGGCGCCATCCCTATACGCCGGACGAGATTGCCATGCCGTTGATCGGCGGTGCAATTGACTTGCTTGCAGCTCCGGCGGACCGGATTCTTGAACTTCGTGATCGCGTAGCGGTCCTCTCGCAGGAAGCCCGGCACCCTGGGCGAACGCGCCGTCGGCACATCAACTGCGCGATGCTCGATGAGCCATGTCCATATGCGGATAGATATCCTCACCCCGAATGGCCCCTTCGGCGACTCGCCTACATGCTCGACCGCCTTGCCGATGCGTGCTTCGTCGTGATCGCCTATCTTGTGGGAGCCAGAGCGTCGGAAATCCTTCGTCTGGAAGCTGATTGCCTCGAACACCATTCCACCGCGGAAGGGGAGGAATACGCCTATCTGGTCGGTACGATCACGAAGACGTCGCTGACGGAACACGGCGACGTCCACCGGTGGCTTGCTCCGGAACCAGTCCAGCGCGCTGTCCATCTCCTCGAGCGCCTCTCCGCTCCGCTGCGGAAGCTGAGTGGCGACCAGAACCTTTGGCTGCATCAGCTTGGCTACGGACGTTCGCCGCTACCCACGACGATGCCAGTCGGCCGATTGTCCTCGCCTACTGTTAACGAACGGCTGAACAAGCGATTGCGGCCCTTCCTTGGCCTGCCTGAACATCAAGGGCATCCGTGGCGGCTGACCACTTATCAGGGGCGTAAGACGTTCTCGCGGTTCGTCGGCCGTCGCGACCGAACCGGCCTGACCGCGTTACAGCGCCATCTCGGCCATATCCACCGCGCGATGACTGATCGGGCCTATGTCGGCACGGACTTCGAACTCTCTGAGTTGATCGACGACCAGGCCGCCGACGAAACCCGGAAAGCGCTTGAAGATCTCCTGTTGGCCCCACGCGTCGCTGGCAAGGCAGGCGTCATGCTCTCCGAGCGTTCGCCGTTCCGCGGTCGCACTAGCCCGGCTGACGTCGACGCATACATCACGCAGATCCTCGCCGAAACTGATATGCGGCTCGGCGTTTGCGACTGGGGCTACTGCCTCTATCGTCGAGAAAGCTCCGCCTGCCTGGGCAGCGAAAGTGAACCAAATCCGGTGCTGCGCACGCAAAGCACCTGCTCGACATGCGCGAACTTCGCCGTGACCGACAAACATAGGCCAGTGTGGGAAGCGCGTCTGCAGCGCAATCGGGATCTGCTCAGCCGCGGAGACCTTGATTCGGAGAGCCGGGCGTTGGCCGAAACGCGTGTCGCGGAATGCCGTCGTATCCTCGGGCAACTCGACGGAGGTCAGCTCAATGTCGCTGAAGCTTGACTTGTCCACACCACAAGCGCGTCGCCGAGCAAGCACAGACGCGCGATTGCATGATGCTCTTGCTAGTCTCGCCAACGATGCGGCTACGCCGCCCACAGTCGCGGCGCTTGCCCGCGCCGCCGGGGTCGGGCGGAACATCATCTATACGCATCATGCCGAAGTCCTGGATGCACTCCGTGATCTTCAGGCTCAGCGAGTCGTCGCCACCAAAACGATGGCAACCGATGAGGAGCGAACGCGATCGGCGCTCCAGGAAGCGGAAATAAGAATCATTGCATTGGCGACGCAGAATGCGGGTCTTCTCAAACGAGCGGTTGAAGCCGAGCAGCGTGCGGAGCGGCTCGAGCGCCGCAACGCCCAACTCGTACAGGAACTCGATCGGATACGACGACCTGCCCCAATCCGACGAGAGGTCGGGAGGTAGACGACTTTGCCAATAGGGCGTCTTGGAGCGACGAGAGTCATGTATCGCTGGAAATGCGGGCTTTAGGAGGCCAACAAGACACGTTGATCCGGACCTAATGCTCGTCCAAGTGGAAGAGGATTCCGCAGGACCAGCTCATCAAGGGCGTGAAGTCCGGTCCTAACGCCGGCCCGCCGCATCCGATCTGGATCGAGGCGCGGCAACGCGGCGACCGGATCGTCAAGCTGATCGGCTACGATTGCGGGCGCGCCGATATCCGACGCTCTCGCAACCTGCCTGCCAGCGACGCGGATTTCGACTACGCGTATCCGCTTCAGATCCTCGGATGGGACCGCGCCGTCTGCATCGACGTCATCACCGAAGTGCTCGGCGCGCACATGGTGCCGATCAAGTCGGCCTGCTTCTTCTGCCCAGCTTCGAAGATCTGGGAGCTCTACTGGCTGGCGGCGCACCATCCCGACCAGCTTGAGCGCGCCCTTGCTCTTGAGCGCAACGCGCTGACCGGACGCCATAGCAGGTTCAGCGAAGTCGAGTTCGGCGCCTCGTGGGACGAACTCGTGCGCACGGCGGACCGCTTCCCGAGCAGCAGCACGACCGTTGGGCTCGGTCGCTCCTTCGCCTGGAACCAGTGGGCAAGGGTGAACCGCGTCGTCGACCAAAACTTCCGCGTCCGGCGCGGCCCTGCCGATCGCGCCCGCTTCCTCGCGCTGGCCGACCAGCTTCGCGACGACGGCAACGCGCTCGACGCGCGCGCCGCCGCGTAAGCGGCGCTGCCCGACCGACTCCCGACCAACCCAGACACAAGGAGGGCATCATGAAGCCCCATGAGACGATTGGACGTGCCGGCCCTGCCCGGTCATTGCGTCCCGAAATACGCAATCCGCTGCTGAAGCTGCGCGCGGCCGAACAGATCAGAGCATTGCCACCCGAGGCGCGTCAGGCGCTCGCCTCGCTGTTTCTCGATCTGTCGCGGGACGCGCGCGAGCGCGCCCAACAGAGCTGGAGCCGAAACAAAGCGCCGATGGCGGTCTATTGGAAGGTCGTCAGCGTCTATGCCGGGCATCTCCATCGAGTGATGCGTCCGACGAAGGCCGAGATCACGGGGCTGCCCCTCACATCGTCGCCCACTCGCGGGCGCCCGTCGGTCCCCGAACGGGAGGGCGCATGATGCTTCTCGCGAGCGATCCTCACATCACCTCGATGATTGCGGCGGGTACGCCGGTCGCGATCGGCGTTTCCGGTGGAAAGGACAGCCAGGCCGCCGCGCTTTCCGTCTTCGAACATCTCGACCGCGCCGGCCATGCCGGGCCGCGCATCCTGGTTCACGCCGACCTCGGTGCCGTCGAATGGCAAGCGTCGCTGCCTGTCTGCCAACAGCTCGCCGACCATCTCGGTGTCGAGCTGGTCGTCCTTCGGCGCCGGCGTGGCGATCTTATGGACAGATGGGAGAGCCGCTGGCGCTCCAGCGTGACCCGGTATCAGGAATTCAGCACGGTGACGCTGGTGCCGTGCTGGAGCACACCGTCCATGCGCTTCTGCACGTCGGAGATGAAGACGCATCCGATCGAGGCTATGCTCAGGCGCCGCTTCCCAGCTCTGCCGATCATCAGCATCACCGGCGTCCGCCGCGCCGAGAGCCGGCGGCGGGCGCGATTGGCCGTCGCCGATCGGAGTTCGGATGGTCGCATCTGGACCTGGCGGCCGATCCTGGACTGGAGCGAGACCGACGTATTCGCCAGCATCGCGCGACACGGTATCGAGCCGCATCCCGCCTACCGGCAGTTTGGGATGAGCCGTGTGTCGTGCCGCTTCTGCATCATGTCCAGCCTGCCGGACCTGATCGCCGCGACGCGGCAAGGGGAGACGCATCCGCTCTTACACCGTCTGGTTTCCCTCGAATGCCGCAGCGGGTTTGCATTCCAGGGCGGACGGTGGTTGGGCGATATTGGCCTCAATCTGCTCGATCGAAGCGAGCGGGAGTGCTTGGCCGATGCAAAGCTCCGCGCAGCCAGGAGGATCGAGGCGGAGCGCGCGATCAGCGCCGACATGCTCTATGTCCGAGGCTGGCCCACACGCATGCTTACCGATCGCGAGGCTGACACCTTGGCATCGGTCCGTCGTGTCGTTTCCGGTCTTTATGGCTTCCGTTCCCGTTGCCTCGACCGATCGTCGATCCACGCACGCTATGCCGCCCTCCTCGACGAAAAAGTTCGTCGCGAGCGCCAGCGCGCGTGACCCACTGAGCCACTTTGTCCCTGGAGCTGAGGAGATACTACAATGAGTCCCCACGACGCAGTTGCGCTTGCCTATCGAGAACGCAGGAGAGAGGTCAGATTCGCCGCCATGCTGTTTCGGCGCATGGGCTTCCGGTTGACCAGCACCCGCCTCGATCGGCTTGCGATGCGGATCGGACTCAACGGCGGCGACTGGCATGCCGCCGCCCGCCGTGAAGCCATATATACGTTGCATCTCGCCATGTGCCCGGATCGCACCATCTGGCGCGGCAAATACTGGCGCGAGCATTTTTCCATCGGCCTTTAGCAGAGGTGGATCTACGCCGGCGGTCTGCGGGAGGGGGCTGGCATTCGTCATTCAAGTGCATTACATTGTCGCTAGAAGGAGGCGATCATGCCTGCAAACGCTCTTGTCCAGACACGGATCGACGCAGAGGTCCGCGACCGTGCGTCGGCCGTCTTGGAAGGAATGGGCCTTACGGTCTCGGACGCGGTGCGCATCCTTTTGACCCGCACCGCCAACGAGGGCGCGCTTCCGCTCGAGCTGCTGTCGAACAGCGAAGCCCACGATGCCTGGTTCCGCGCCAAGGTCCTTGAGGCGCTGGAGGATAGCCGCCCCGACATTCCCGACGACGAGGTCGAGGCGCACTTCGCCGAGCGGCGTGCCGCCGCGCGGCGCAAGATGAGCGCCTAGCGCGTGAGGTTGACCTGGTCGGCCTTCGCGCTCTCCGATCGCGACGGCATCTTCACCCATATCGAGGCCCAAAGCCCCGCGGCGGCGATCGCCATCGACGAGCGGATCGTCGCGGCGGCGCAACGTCTTCGCGATTTTCCCGAAAGCGGCCGACCGGGCCGCGTCGCCGGCACGCGCGAACTGGTCGTGACAGGGACGCCCTATGTCGCGGCCTATCAGGTGACCGGCGAGACGGTGCGGATCCTGCGCGTGCTTCATGGCGCCCAGCAGTGGCCCGACGAGCTTCCCGACGGCTGAGGCCACGCGCTGTTTCCGCGCCCGGCAGGGCGCGCCGCTTAACCCCCGCCTTCCGGCGGGCTCGCGGAGGGGAGCACAGTTCGAGCGCCTCGGCGAACCCCGACCGAGACGGGGCATCGTCCTTCACACCCGGCCGCGCCGCTGATGGCGCGTGATGAAGCGGGCTGAGCAGCTTGACCCGGACGATGCGCTGGCCGATGCCGATCGTTACATGCTGCGGCGGGCTCGGGCGTCACCGTCCGCGATGCGGACGGGCCATCAGGGGAGACGTCGGCTGGTCCTGTCCGGGCAGGCCACCGGGACGGGGAGGGCGGAGGTCGGGCGCATTGTTGTCGTCGGCGCCGTCATTGAACGCCGCCGATGAGCGTGGGGCTATGTCAGGCTCCTTCCCGTCTTGCGGTTCGGTGCGCCCACGCAGGCCTCGAAAGGGGCTGGTGTGACCGAAGGCCGACTGCGTCTCGATCGCCTTCCCGCAACGACCGGCCCCGGCTATTTTCCGCCGGCGGCTGCGCCGCCTTTGCATCGCGAGCCAAAATAGCCGGTTCCGGCCACCCTCCACGATGTTTCGGCCCTGCGGGTGCGGGGTCGATCGCCTCCGGTCTTTACACCGCCATCGAGGCCGCGATGGGCGCGGTCCGAGCAAACCGGAAAGGAACCTATCATGGCTGTCATCGGCGAATTCACCACCAACGGCAACAACAGCATCGCCGGCTTCGTCCGCACCCTCACCGTCAGCTTCAAGGCCCGGCTGAACCCGATCGAGCGCGTCTCCCGCGACGCCCCGGACTTCCGCATCACCGCCGGCAACGGCGTCGAGGTCGGCGCCGGCTGGAAGGCCACCTCGGACGACGGCGAGGAATACGTCTCGGTCAAGATGGACGATCCGAGCTTCAACGCCCCGATTTCGGCGGCGCTGTGGCCGAGCGAGAAGGAGGGTGAATACGCCCTGATCTGGAACCGCCCGAAGCGGCGCGACGCCTGATCCCCACCGCGAAGGAGCCCCGCCGCAAGGCGGGGCTTCAGCCGCGCGCATGATGAAGCCGAAGCCGGGCATCGAGCCCGGCTCCGGCTTGCCGGGCGCTCAACCGGAAACGAGAGTCTGCTCAGATCGTCCCATGCTGCCATGTCGGTCCGAAAGCCTCAAGGACGAGCGGTCCCCCCAATTTTCAGCCGCCGCCCGAACAGGGCGCCGTCAGAAAATCGGCTCCCCCGCTCGCCGCCGCTGGCGGTCGCTGCGCGCTCCTTGACCCCTCCGGCCCGCCATGACCGCCGGCGTCGTCCTTCACAAACATCAAGGAGATGACGATGTCGATCGATCAACACATTGAAGAGCTTCGGGCCGAGCTGCGGAACGCCGTCGACCGCGACGAGCGGCGCTGGATCGAGGAGGAGCTGGCGATGGCTCTGGCCGAGCGCGAGGCGATCTGGGCCGAGCTGGAAGGCCTCGCGAGCAGCGAGCCGCCCTTCTAGGGCGGCATCGCGCTTCGGGCGCGCTCGGCGGCCTCAGCCGTTGAGCGCGTCCTTCACGGCCTTCGCCGGCGCGAAGGCCAGCTTCTTCGACGCCGGAATCTTGATCGTTCCCCCCGTCGCCGGATTGCGCCCCTCGCGCGCCGGTGTCGCCTTCACCTTGAACTTCCCGAAGCCGGGAATGTTCGTCTCGGCCCCGCTCACCGCGGCGGCCGCGATCTCCTTGAACACGGAGTCGACGATGGCCCTGGCCTGCGCCTTCGTCAGAGACTGCGATGCGGCGATCTTGTCGGCGATCTCGGTCGTTGTCGGCATGTCGTGTGGTCTCCTCTCAGCTGGATCAATCCTTCCCTATGCCAACGATTGCGCGCCGACGGTAGAGCCGACGCCTCGGCGGCGGATGGCATCCACTGAAAAGCGTGAGATTATGGGTGTTCCGCTGCCTTCAGGCGTGGCCGCTGTCGCGATATCCCCTGCGGCGCTTCGCGCGTTCGAGGCGGCTCGAGGCGTCGGTCGCATCATCGTGGCTGTCGAAGGTCTCCATCTTCGACTGGCCGCTCGCGCCGATCCGACCCCAGTTGCGGATGACCGAGGCGCCGCCGAACAGGGTCGGCTGGATCGCCAGAATGTAGAAGCGCCGCATGTTCCGCGACGGGTCGATGCGGCGAAGATGAACCGGGCCTGTTTCCTCGTGTTCCATGGTCAGAGTCTCGCTTCCTTCGGAAGCGGCGTCCAACGACATCGTTGAATCGATCCGGCACGACCGATTCATGGCGGTGATGGATCGGGATCAACGGCAACGGCATCGTTGGCATGTCGTCCCTATGGAATGGCGGACAGGACTGCGAACGTCTTCATCGGGGTTGTGGTCGCGCGGATATTATGGAACCCTTCCGGTCGGGGAGCAAAATCCGTCAGGTTCTTTCTGGCACATGCAAGGGACTTTGCAGCCTATGACCGTTCTTCGCCGCACCTTTGGCGCCCTCAGACCGGGCTATCTCGTTCGATCCTATGTCATTGGCCTTGTCCTGCTCGGCCTGATGATCGCGTTCATCACGAACGCCGCAGAGAGGGACAATGGCGGCTCTCCAATCGCCATGTATATCTATTTCGGCCTGTGCACGCTGCTCTTCCCGTTCGCCAAGCTGGCATGGGACGAGCTGCGCAACCTTGCATTCGGAGACAACATCATCGTGCTGAATGCTGGCCTGATGCTTTTCCTGAAGTTCGTCATCAACCTGCTCTTGTGGGGCTTCGCGGTTTTCGTCGCGCCGCTCGGCCTCCTCTATCTCTGGTTCCAGACCCGCGCGCCAAGGGAGGTCGCCGGCGAATAGCTGCGATCGCCGGTCGCCTGCCGAGGACATTTCGGGCAGCGCTCCATTGGCTAGCGCATCGTCGGCATATCGTCCGGAAGGAAGGCTTGGGCGAGGCCCTTCGGGCACCGCTCTACTCGCGCCCTGCGGGCGCTCACCGAACCCGCTGCGCGGTTTCGGCCCATGCGGGTGACGAACGTCTCGCGGCGCTTCGCCGCCCGTGCGAGGTCATGGCCGCTTGCGGCGCGGAAGGGGCGTTGAGCCGGCTGGTCGCCGGAAACGGACACGACCCCTGGCGGGGCCGTGATTTGCACCCACTTTGACGTCCTATCGTACGGGCCGCGGACATCGCCTCAAGGACATCGCGGTCCCCCCAATTTTCAGCCGCCGCCCGAAAAGGGCGTCGTCAGAAAATCGGCTCCCCCGCTCGCCGCCTTGCGGTCGCTGCGCGATCCCTGACCCGATGTTCGACTTGCCCGGACTGACCTCCGTCATCGCAATGAAAGGAGATCAGCCATGACGATCGAACATCACATCCACCTCCACATCGAGCGGATCACGCTGCTGTCGCAGTTCCGGCGCGCCGCCTATCTAGGCACGCGCAGGCCGGAAAGTCCCGTCGCCCGCAGGGTCCGTCGCCGGCTCATACCGCTCATCGAGCAGATGATCGACTACGAACAGGAGATGCTCGACGCCGACCGCTCCTATCTGAAGAACACCACGGAAGCCGAACGGGCAGCCGACGCGAAGGTCGGTCCCGGCTTCTTCGCCTACGACGACACCTTCGTGGCGGATTTCGAATTGCTGCCGCTGCTGGACGACGTCCGCGTCATCTCGCCGGACAAAGTGTTCGATCTCGAGACGGGAGCGTCCTTCATCGTCGAAGAAGGCTATCCCGTCCGCATCCCGGTTACGAGCGAGGAACTCGGCGAACTGGCGACTTTGTTCGACCTGATGACGCGTAAGCTCGGCATTAACTTCACAATCGAGCGCGTCTTCCGGACCGAGGACGAGCTTTTCGTCTTTGTCGTCAGTCAGGGGGACCGGGACCGCGACGCAGCCGACGCCCGGCCCGCTTGAAGCGGCCGGGACGCTTTCAGGGGGCGGCTCCGGTCGCCTCCTCTTCGTCTTCTGACGCGAGCGAACGTGGCGGGCTCATCAGGGCCGGCTGGTCGCCGGATGCGGACGCGCCCTGACGGGCGCGGGCTCTTCTTCTGCCGTCCCATTCTACGCCAGGCCATCGCGCCTCAAGGACGAGCGGTTCCCCCAATTTTCAGCCGCCGCCCGAAAGGGCGTCGTCAGAAAATCGGCTCCCCCCCTCGCCGCCGCTGGCGGTCGCGTCCCGCGATCCTTGACCCGCTCAAGCCCACAGCGTGGCCCCCTTTCGTCAGAAGACGAAAGGAGACGATCTCATGGACCACTTCAACGCAATCGACTTCATCCCGACCGTCGCGGCTATTCGCGGCGAGGTTCTCGCCAACCGCGACGCCTGCACGACCGATTTCGCGCGGAGCGTTCACGACGCACTGGCGGCGAAGCTCGATGAAATCACCACCGACCTTCACAAGGAGGCCGCGACGGAGCGCCGGCTCGCTGCCGAGACGGGAACGCAGGATGGCGATGAGTGGTACGAGACCTATCACATCTGCACCTGGTTCGAGCATCGCTGGATCGACTGCGGACCGATCTCGTTGGCGGACCCCATCTACAAGGACGTCGTCTTTGAGGGCGAGACGTGCCGGGTCGGCCTCGAATACACGATCGTTCCGGATTCGAAGCTGGAGGATCTTGCAGAAATCCTCGACACGGTGCGACGGCAGATCGGCATCCGCTTCATCGTGGCGCGCGTCTGACCGGATCGGAGGCGTTCCCTCCTCCGGTTTTCCGAAGGCAGGCGCGGTCCTGCCTTCGACCCTCGGCCGCCGACGCGGCTCCGGAAAGGCGGGGCGGCCGCCTTGCATCCTTCCGTGGCGCATGGCGGGGACATGGGCCGGCTTCGCTCGGCAAGCGGACGCGCGCTGGTCGCGCGCGGGAGCCTCTATCTATGACCTCCCATCCTATCCACGCTTATCGCGCCTCAAGGACCGACGGTCCCCCCAATTTCTAAGGCTGGCGGGCTGTCGCCCTTGCCTGAAAAATCGGCTCCCCCGTCGTCCGCCGCCGGCGGCCGCTTCGCGATCCTCGACCCGCGATGCGCTTCCGGATTGTGCGTCTCCATCATAGAAACGAAGGAGACGAACATGAATCACGACCGCAAGCTCACCGTCCTGTACGTCGTCGTCGCGATCGCGATCGCCGTGAAGCTCGGCGTCGCGGCCTACGCCATCACGACAGGCGCGCATCTGACCGGAACCACGGTGCCCGTTCAGGTCCACAAGACGCTTCTCTTCTAACGTCATGGCATCGCAGGCGATCGGCCTGCGGTGCCATTTTCCTGTCGATCCTGCCCCGAGGCGCATCCCTCCCGCAACGGGCAGCAAGCCGGGCGGATCGACCGCCCGACATTGCTGATGAAAGGGGGCAGGCCGCCCCTCTCACGCTCGCCCCCTGAAGGGGCAGGGCAAGCCCCGCCCCCTCAAACTCCCCCACCATGGAAGGGGGTGATCCACCCCCTTCCAAACCATCCCCATCTCGACGAGGTGACCGCCGCTGGCGGTCTCTTGTCGTGTCGGACGGGGAAAGAGTGCGCTGCCCTCTCTCCCCAGCAAGGCCCGGCCGCCGGTCTCCCCATCCTTCCGCGCTTCGCTTGTGCAGGATGGGTGATCCCCCTCCGGCGACCGGGCCTTGCCCCCCTCTCACCCGCTGCTCCGCGCGAACTCGGGAAGCAGGACGAGGTCCTGCTTCCTGACGGAAGCGACCTCGCTTCGCGAGAAAAAGGAGCACTCGACATGACCATGACCGCCTATCTTGTTGACGTCGAAGCCCGCACCATCCGCACGGTGCAACTCGACCCGGCCAAGAGCTACGAGCAAATCC
>WBZS01000326.1_pt1 | contig 71506 bp, 50 predicted proteins | sample 5204201 | NCBI WGS metagenome assembly WBZS01 (sample SAMN12344357, study PRJNA552823) | activated sludge metagenome | biome: Activated sludge suspended growth; feature: Nitrification reactor; material: Wastewater; isolation source: activated sludge from nitrification reactor of wastewater...
GTCGGTCATCTATGAGGCGCACGTCAAGGGGCTGACGATGCGCCATCCCGACGTGCCCGAGGAGATCCGCGGGACGTATGCCGGCATCGCCCACCCCGCGACCATCGAGCACCTGCGCGGGCTCGGCGTCACGGCGCTGGAGCTCATGCCCGTGCATCAGTTCGTCCAGGATTTCACCTTGCAGGACAAGGGACTTCGCAACTACTGGGGCTACAACACCATCGGTTTCCTCGCCCCCCACAACGGGTATGCCGCCTACGGCACCAGGGGGGAGCAGGTCGCCGAGTTCAAGACGATGGTCAAGGCGCTGCACGAGGCCGACATCGAGGTCATCCTCGACGTCGTTTACAACCACACGGCCGAAGGCAACCACCTCGGGCCTACCTTGGCCTTCCGGGGGATCGACAACGACAACTACTACCGGTTGGTCGGCGGCGACCTCGCGCACTACTACGACACCACGGGCACCGGCAACAGCCTGCTCATGCGCAGCCCGCACGTCCTACAGCTCATCATGGACTCGCTGCGCTACTGGGTCACCGACATGCACGTCGATGGCTTCCGGTTCGACCTGGCGGCAACGCTGGCCCGGCAGTTCCACGAGGTCGACAAGCTGTCGGCGTTCTTCGACCTCATCCAGCAGGACCCCATCGTCAGCCAGGTCAAGCTCATCGCCGAGCCGTGGGACCTCGGCGACGGGGGTTATCAAGTCGGTGGCTTCCCGGCGTTGTGGACCGAGTGGAACGGCAAGTTCCGCGACACGGTGCGCGACTTCTGGCGGGGCGAGGCGGCGACGTTGGGGGAGTTCGCCTCCCGGTTCACCGGGTCCTCGGACCTCTACGCCCACTCCGGGCGGCGGCCGGTCGCATCGGTCAACTTTGTCGTCGCCCACGACGGCTTCACCCTGCGCGACCTGGTCTCCTACAACGACAAGCACAACGAGGCCAACGGCGAGGGCAACCGCGACGGCGAGAGCCACAACCGGTCGTGGAACTGCGGCGCCGAAGGCCCGAGCGACGACCCGGCGGTGCGCTCGCTGCGGCTGCGCCAGCAGCGCAACATGCTGACCACCCTGTTGTTGGCCCAGGGCGTGCCGATGATCGCCCACGGCGACGAGTTCGGCCGGACCCAGCTGGGGAACAACAACGTCTACTGCCAAGACAACGAATTGGCTTGGGTCGACTGGGAGTTGGACGCCGAGCAGGAGTCGCTGCTCGACTTCACCCGCCACGTCGTCCGACTGCGGGCCGAGCACCCGGTCTTCCGGCGGCGCCGGTTCTTCGCCGGGAGTGCCGACCACGGCGGCGAGAGCGAGCTCGGTGACATCGCCTGGTTCGAGCCGGACGGCCAGCACATGGACGAGGAGGCCTGGGCCAACGGCTATGCCAAGACCCTCATGGTCTTCCTCAACGGCCGGGCGATCCGCGAAACCGACGCCCGCGGTGGGGCGATCCGGGACGACTCGTTCCTCGTGTTGTTCAACGCCCACTACGAGCCGATCGACTTCGTCATCCCCGAGCGGTCGTATGGCGAGGAGTGGTTCGTCGAGATCGACACCGCCGGCGGTGAGGTGGTCCAGGCCACGGGTGGCGTCACTGCCGGTGCGACATCGACGGCAACGCCCGAGGCCACTGCCGGAGCCAGCGCCGGAGCCAGCGCCGGAGCCACTGCCGGAGCCACTGCCGGAACCACTGCCGCCGCCAGCGCCGGGGCCGCAACGGGGGGCAGTGCCGGTGCCGCCTCGGTGGGGACCCCGAACCACGTCGAACCCGGCGCCACAGTCACCGTCCAGGCCCGCAGCATCGTGGTCCTGGGTTGCCCGCTCAGCGACGACGACTGACCTGCCGGACCGCCGCGTCCGGACCGCCGTGTCCGGGCCGATTGCGGTTCGGGTGCGGAGCTCGTGAGAAAACCGCGCGCGCTGGCCACTACCCTCGCTCTAGCCTGGCCGGGTGACGGTGACCCCGATGGACCTCGCCGATGACGCGCTGATGTCCCAGATGTATGCCGTGGTGGTCGCTGTCCGGTGCTTTGAGCGACCCCACTTCGTCCCGGCCCCGGAAGCCGCGGCGGTGGCCGATCTGCGCCACATCGACCCGGGCGAGAGCACCCATCTGTGGGGGATGTGGGAGGAGGGCACTCTCGCCGGGGTGCTCACGGCCTGGCTCCCTCTCCACGACAATGTCGACACCGTCTGGACCCAGGTGGACATCCATCCCGACCACCGTCGTCGCGGCCACGGAACCCGGGCGATCGCCGCATTGGTCGACTTCGCCAGGGAGAACACCCGCGCTCGGGTGGTGGCCGAAGCCCATTACCCGGCCGACCGGGCCGACGACCATCCCTATCGGGTCTTCGCCGAGCGCAACGGATTCCGGCTCGGGCAGACCCAGATCATCCGGCGGCTCATGCTTCCGGTGGCCGATGACCTGCTGACCGAGATCGCGCAGGAGGCGAGGGCGGCATACCAAGGGCGCTATCGGGTCGAGGCGTTCGGCGAGGTGCCGCGCGACCTCTGGCCGTCGTTGTGTGCCTGCATGAACCGGCTCGGCAGCGACGCCCCTTCCGGCGAGATCGACTGGGAGCCCGAGTCGCTGACACCCGAGCGATATGAGGGCTTCCTTGACCTCGACCGGCAGACCGGCCGGGTCCGGTTGACGGCCGTCGCGATCGACGAGGACTCGGGCGAGGTCGTCGCCTACTCCGAGCTTGCGCTGCCGCCTGGCAACTCCCGCGCCGACCAGTGGGGCACTCTCGTCCTCACCGAACACCGCGGCCACCGTCTCGGTCAGGCCGTCAAGGTCGCGAATCTCCTTGCCCTGCAAGCCAACCACCCCGACCGCGTCGATGTCATCACGGGCAACGCGCACGACAACCCGTGGATGGTGTCGATCAACGAACGGCTGGGTTTCCTCCCGCTGGAGCTCTGCCCCGCCTTCTACCGGACCCTCGACACGCCCTGACCACCCCGCGGACGACGACCGGACGGCATACCGTGTGAGGGTCCGGCATCGCGGCGAACGGGAGGTCAGGGGGTGGTGGGATGACGTGGGCTGCGTTGCGGTACCGCCCTGAGCAAGCGCTGCTGCTGGCCGTCCTCACCGCCCTGGTGGTCGGCTGTGCCGCGTTCGCGCCGCTCTACGAACGCGCGCTCGCCCAGTCGTTGCTGCGCGAGGGCCTGTCCCGTATGCCGCCCGCCTCCACGGCGATCGAGCTCACCTCCTCGCGGGAGCCGGGTCTGCGGGTGCGCGCCGAACCGCTGCGCGAGGTCTTCCCGGCGACGCTGGCCGGGGTCTACGGGCCCGGAGTCGAGCGGTGGTCAGGGCGGGTCTTCGTCACGGGCTCGCAGGGCGTCTCGACGGTGACCTTGTGGGGGAGCCCGACGCCATGCGAGGGGTTGGTGCTCGATGCCGGCCGGTGCCCACAGGCCGCGTTCGAGGTGCTCGCCTCGACCGCCGAGGCCCGCCTGCAAGGGTGGGTTCTGGGGACCGTCCTCACCGCTGTCGAGGCGCGCGGGATCACGCGGGGACCGGCCTTCCCCAGCCCCGTGACCGTCGTCGGCACCTACACCGAGGGCGCCCCAGCCGTCGGGCCGTGGGCAGGGCTGCGGCTCGGCGGGCGTGCCGGGACCGTGTCCGCGGGGCTGGCGGCGACGCCGCTCATGGATGCGTTGGTCACCACTGACCGGACCTTTGCGGTGGACCAGCAGGCCACCTCGTTCGGGCCTGGTGCGGTCGGCTGGTTCCAGTCCGCCATCACCGTCACCCACTCCCTGGATCGCGTTGCGATCACCCTTGAGGACCTGGACGCGATCCCTGCCGCGCTGGCCGGACTCGGGGACGCGGCCGCCCGAACGCAGCCACGGATCGCCGTGTCGAGCGCGGTGGCCGACCTGGCCACCGACGTCGCCGAGGGGCGCCGCCAGGTACTTGTCATCGTCCCGCTACTCATGGCCCAGCTCGCACTCCTCGCCGTCGTCGTCCTCGGGCTCGTGGCCGGGTCCGCCGTCGAACAACGCCGACCCGAGGCGGCGCTGGCCCGTCTGCGCGGAGGCGGTGCATCCGGCGCGCGGCGGTTGCTCGTCGCCGAGCTCGGTGCGGCCGCGACCGTGGGTGCGCCCCTGGGACTGCTCGGTGCGCTCGGCGTCACGTCCCTCGTTCGGGCGAACTGGCTGGCCCCTGGCGTCCCGGCCGAACTGCCGTGGACAACCTTCGCCGCAGCCGGGTTGGGCCTGATCCTGGCCTGGCTGGCGATCTTCGTCGCTGTCGGCGGCGTGGTCCGCGAGTCCGTTGCAGCTCTCCTGCGCCGGGTGCCCAGCCGCCAACGAGGTCGGCGGATGGGCCTGGTCGATGCCGGGATCGTCGGGGTCTCGGTGGCTGGTGTTGCCGCACTGGCCAGCGGCAACCTCGCCGGCCCGCTCGCCCTGGCCACCCCTGCGTTGGTGGCGCTGGCCGTCGGGATCGTCCTGGCCCATCTGGTCACCCCGGTCGCCGCGGCCGTCGGGCGTCGGTCGCTGGCCCGGGGCCGGCTGACGGCGACGCTCACGGCGGTCCAGATCGCCCGCCGCCCCGCGGTCCGGCGCATTGTCACGATCATCACGGTGGCGACGGCACTGGCGGTCTTCGCGGTCAACGCGCTCGTCGTCGGGCAGGACAACCGCCAACTGCGCTCGCGGGTCGAGACCGGCGCCGCCGTCGTGCTGACGACCGACTCCGACGACCCCGCTCGGGTCGAGAAGGTGTTGCGTCAGGTCGACCCCGCGGCCGCGAAGGCCACCCCGGTCGCGTGGATCCGGCAGGGGTCGTCCGAGTCGATCACGACGATGGCGGTGATGCCGGAGGAGTTCGCCCGGGTGGCCGACCTGGCCGTCGACCCGGCAGCCTTCGACCTGCGGCCCCTCCAGGTGGCCGGCACCCTCCCCCCGAGCATCACCGGAACCCGTCTCTCGGTCACCATCGGATCGAGCGCGTTCGACGAGATCGTCGAGGCGAGCGACGCCCCGAAACGCACCGGCGAAGGCCCGATCCTGGCCGTGCGTCTGGGCAAACCTGGCGGGTCCGAGCAGACCCTGAGCCTTGACCCGATCCCCCTGTCCAGCACGGCACCAACGGTGTTCACCGCCGAGGTGGACTGTCCCCAAGGATGCTCGGTGCTCGGTATCGGCATCGACCGCGTCGGTCTTGACTACCGGATCCTGCGGGGTCGGTTCACCATCGCGGATCTGCGCGCCGACGCGGGCCCGCCTGCGGCCATCGGCCGTCCGGACACGTGGCTCGGGTCCGGGGTCAAGCGCACCGATGTGCTCGCCCCTTATGCGCTCCCGGTGGACGGCGGGAGCCCGACCAGCCTGACGCTCGACCTGCTCAGCGACCGCTCCGGCGTTCGGATCAGCGCCAAAGGTGCTGTGGGCGAGCTTCCGGCATTCGTCGTCGGCGCCCTGCCTGCGGGCACCGCCCCCGGGGGGACTTTCCAAGGCGCCGGCCTCAACGGGATCGCCGTCCAGCTCAAACCGGTCGGCATGCTGCCCTACACGCCCGGCGGCCCCGCCAACGTGGCGATCGTGAGCCTTCCCGCCCTGCTCGATCGGGCGAGCACCCTGGCACCCGTCGTCGGGAGGTTGCAGGTCTACCTCTCCGACCCCGGCGTCGAGACGTCCGTGCGCGATGCCCTTCTCGCCCAAGGCATCTCGATCAAGGACACCCAGCGCCAGGGCGACCGCCAAGCGCTCTACGACAGCTCGGCCTCGGCCTGGGGGCTGCGCCTGGCCGTCGTTGTCGGACTGCTCGCCGTTCTCATGGCTGCACTCGTCCTCGTCCTCGTCGTGACGACGGCGTGGCGCACCCGCTCCCGTGACTACGCCGCGTTGCGGATGGCAGGCGTGCCCGTCTCGGCCTTGCGCCGGGCCAGCGCACTCGAACAAGGGGTCGTTGTCCTCGTGGCCGGGGCGGCCGGCATACTCTGCGGCCTGCTGGCCTCCCGCCTGGCCCTGCCGATGGTGCCGCTGTTCACCCGGCCGTCCGCGACCTATGTCGCCGACCTGCGCCCGGCGTGGACGGCCGTCGCCGGGGCGACCGCGCTCGTCCTCGGACTGCTCGGCGTCGTTGCTGTCGTCGTCGGGACCCGGCTGGTGTCACGGGCCACCCCAGCCCGACTGCGGGAGCAACTGTGAGCGCCCCTTCCCGCACCGGTCTCGCGATCACGACCCACGGCCTCGTGCACATCTACCACGCGGACGGACACGACCTCGCGGCCCTGTCCGGCGTCGATCTTCGGGTGGCAGGGGGGGAGATCGTCGGCCTGCTCGGACCATCGGGCGCCGGCAAATCGACCCTGTTGACGTTGTGCGGCGGGCTGTTGCGTCCGAGCGCCGGGACCATCCGGGTCGGATCGCACGACCTGGCCCAGCTGGACGACGCTGCGCTGGACCACGTCCGGGCGACCGAGGTCGGGATCGTCCTGCAAGGCGCCGACCGCAACCTGCTGCCCTACCTCACGCCGCGCCGCAACGTCGACTACGCCCAGCGCGGGGCCCGCCAGGCCGGGCGCGACCTGCCCGACGCGAGCGAAATCCTCGACCTCGTCGGCATCCTCCCCGTGGCCAACGCCCCCTTGGCGACCCTGACCCCGGGCCAGCTGCAGCTCGCGGCGCTCGCGGTGGGGATCGCGGCATACCCGGGGGTGTTGCTCGCCGACGAGCCGACCAGCCAGCTGGACCATGCTGCCCGGGACACGGTGCTGGCCGCGATCCGGGAGGTGAACGCCCAGGTCGGGACCACCGTCCTCATCGTCACCCACGACCCGCAGGTCGCGGCCGCACTGCCGCGAACAGTGACGATCCGGGACGGTCGGGTCGGCGGGGAAGGCCGCAGTGGCCAGGAGTATGCCGTGGTGTCGGCCGACGGGTCGCTGCCACTGCCGCCCGAGGCGCTGGACCGGATGCCGCCCGGAACGCTGGTGCGCGTGCACGAAGAGCCCGACGGCCGGTGGGTCATCATTCCGGAGGGGGACAGCCATGGGACGGCATGAGGTGCCAACCGGCGCCCACGGGCGGGCGCCCGCCGCCGGGGTGCTGCGCGAGGCGCGACCGCTGGACTGCCGGGACGTCACGGTGCGGTTCGGAGCGGTCACGGCGCTGGCAGGCGTGTCGCTGCGGGTCGAGCCAGGGGAGTTCGTCGCCGTCACCGGGCCGTCGGGAGCGGGGAAGTCGACCCTTCTGTGGGCCCTCGCGGGGGCCGTACGACCGAGCGCGGGCGCGGTCATCCTCGGGTCAGTACCCGTGGTGAGCCGCGACCAGACGGCCGTTCTCGGAGTGGCCCTCGTGCCGCAGGGCAACGGACTGGCCGCGGTGCTCACCGCGTTGGAGAACGTCATGCTGCCGCTCCTCGCAGCGAGTCAGGCCCCGGCTGCAGCCCACGCCGCTGCCACGGCTGCCCTGGCCTCGCTCGGGCTGGGCGACTCGATGAACCACCTCGTCGAGGAGCTGTCCGGCGGTCAGCAGCAACGGGTCGCCGTCGCCCGCGGCCTGGCGCTTGGGGCTCCGACCCTGCTCACCGACGAGCCGACCTCCGAGCTCGACCACGGCAACCGCGAGGTCGTCCTCACCTTGTTGCGGGCGCACGCCGACGCGGGGAACGTCGTCGTCATGGCAACGCACGACCCGGAGGCCGCGGCCGTCGCGGATCGCGTCGTCCGACTCGACGAAGGCGTGCTCACCGTCGAGCGCTGACCATCCCGCGTTGTTCGCCGAGCCGGCTCACCACCGGTCGTGGACGTGTCGCCGGAGGTGATGGTCGTAGATATCGGCCATCGCCTCCAGCGTCGCGTGGGGGAGCGGGTCGAGGTGGGCGGCGACGACGTTGTCCAGGGCCTGGCGCGCGGTGCGAGCGCCCGGGATGACGACCGAGACCCCCGGCTGGTCGAGCACCCACCGCAGGGCCAGTTGAGCAGTCGACCACCCCGGCGGGGTGAGTGCCGCGATCTCACGGGCGGCCTGCACCCCGGCGTCGTAAGGCACCCCCGAGAACGTTTCGCCGACATCGAACGCCTCACCGTGCCGGTTGTAGTTCCGGTGGTCGCCCGCGGGGAACGTCGTCGACTCGTCGTAGCGCCCTGTCAGGAGCCCACTGGCCAACGGCACCCGCGCGATGATCGCCACGCCTGCGGCCGCAGCCGCCGGGAGGACCGCTTCGAGGGGCTTGCGCCGGAACGCGTTGAGGATGATCTGGACACTCGCCACCCCGGGTCGCTGGATCGCCGCAAGGGCTTCCGCGCAGGTCTCGACCGATACCCCGTATGCCGCGATCCGCCCCTGTGCGACGAAGCCGTCCAGCGCATCGAACACCGCGTCGTCGGCCAAGACCGGGGTCGGCGGACAGTGCAACTGGACCAGGTCGAGGGTGTCCATCCCGAGGTTGGCGCGGCTGCGGTCGATCCAGGCGGCCATCGCCTCGCGCGTGAACGCTTCTGGCACATGGGGATTGGCGCGGCGTCCGAGTTTGGTGGCGACGAAGATCGGCTCCTCCTCATCGGCGATCCGCTCGGCGCGCATCGTTCCGACCAGTCGCTCCGAGCGCCCGTCACCATAGACGTCCGCGGTGTCGAAACACGTCACCCCGGCGTCGGCCGCGGCGTGCAACGTCGTCAAAGCGTCGTCGTCGCTGACCTGGCCCCAGTCGGCGCCGATCTGCCAACACCCCAACCCGACCACGCCAAGCTCGCGCCCGAGCCGGTCCCACCGTCGTTGCTCCATGTCCCTCCGTCGTTGTTCTATACGGTGACGTTATCGGTAGCCAGGGGGGTGGCGGCACACCGAGAGGGGGGCGGCATACCCGCGGATGGGCGCAGCGCGCTAGCCTGCGGCCGTGCCCTTGGCCTTCGACCCCATCCGCCGGGCCGCCGCGCTGTGGCGGGCCCGCTGGGGGCCGCGCGCCCAGGTGAGCGCGATGGCGGCGGCGACCTCGGTCATGCGGGTGCAGCAAGCGCTGCTGGCCGAGTACGACGCGATCGTCGGCGAACACGGGCTGACCTTCGCCCGTTACGAGGCGCTGGTGCTGCTCACTTTTACCCAGTCGGGCGAGTTGCCGATGAGCAAGATCGGGCAGCGGCTCATGGTCCACCCGACCTCGGCGACCAACATCGTCCAGCGGCTCGAGGCGGCCGGTCTGGTCGAGCGGCGGCCCAACCCACGGGACGGGCGCGGCACGCTGGCGGCGATCACGGCCCGTGGCCGCGAGGTGATGGAGGCGGCGACGGCCGACCTGGTCGCGGCCGGGTTCGGGCTCGACATGCTCAGCGAGGCGGAGCAGAACCAGTTGTTCGAGTTGCTGCGCCGAGTGCGCGACGCCAAGGGGGACTTCGTCGACGGGACCGACGGCCGATTCGGCTGAGCCGTCGATGGTGCTCAGCAGCGCCGCTGAGGCATTCAAGAAGTAGTAGGACGTCCTAGTATCTGCCCGATCCGCCGGGTACCATCGGCCCATGGAGCAGACCTCAGGTGCGGCCCGCTGGCAGGCCCGCTACGACAAGGCGACGGCACGCGGCCAGGTCCGGGACGCGGACTTCACCACCCTGTCCGGTATGCCGCTCGACCCGGTCTACGGGCCGGGGCTGCACGGCATACCGGAGCCGCAGACCGACGCCGAGCGCGAGCGGATGGAGCGGATCGGGTGGCCGGGGGAGTTCCCGTTCACCCGCGGGCTTTACCCGACGGGCTACCGCGGGCGGACCTGGACGATCCGGCAGTTCGCCGGGTTCGGCAACGCGGTCCAGACCAACGAGCGCTACAAGATGATCCTCGAACGCGGCGGTGGCGGTCTGTCGGTCGCGTTCGACATGCCCACGCTCATGGGCCGCGACTCCGACGACCCGCACAGCCTCGGTGAGGTTGGGCACTGCGGCGTGGCGATCGACTCGGCGGCCGACATGGAGGTGCTGTTCGGCGGCATACCGCTGGGCGAGGTGACCACCTCGATGACGATCAGCGGCCCCGCCGTGCCGGTCTTCTGCATGTACCTCGTCGCCGCCGAACGCCAGGGCGTCGACATCGGCATCCTCAACGGGACCTTGCAGACCGACATCTTCAAGGAGTACATCGCACAGAAGGAGTGGCTCTTCGAGCCGGGCCCGCACCTGCGGCTCATCGGCGACCTCATGGAGTTCTGCACCCAGAAGATCCCCAACTACAAGCCGCTGTCGGTCTCGGGCTACCACATCCGCGAGGCGGGGTCGACGGCCGCGCAGGAGTTGGCGTTCACCCTCGCCGACGGGTTCGGCTATGTCGAGCTCGGCCTGTCGCGCGGGCTGGACATCGAGACCTTCGCGCCGGGCCTGTCGTTCTTCTTCGACGCCCACGTCGACTTCTTCGAGGAGATCGCGAAGTTCCGTGCGGCGCGGCGGATTTGGGCCCGCTGGATGCGCGATGTTTACGGCGCCACAACCGACAAGGCCCAGTGGCTGCGGTTCCACACCCAGACCGCTGGCGTGTCCCTCACCGCTCAGCAGCCCTACAACAACGTCGTCCGCACGGCCGTCGAGGCCCTGGCCGCGGTGCTCGGAGGCACCAACTCGCTGCACACCAACGCGCTCGACGAAACCCTCGCACTGCCGACCGAGCAGGCCGCCGAGATCGCCCTGCGCACGCAGCAGGTGATCATGCACGAGACCGGCGTGACCAACGTCGCCGACCCGCTCGGCGGCTCGTGGTATGTCGAGGCCCTCACCGACCGGATCGAGGCCGAGGCCGAGGCGATCTTCGCGCGGATCAAGGACCTCGGTGTGCTCGGGCGACGGGCCGGCGCCAGCGGCCAGGTCGAGCATGAGATCGGCCCGATGACCTCCGGCCTGCTGCGGGGCATCGAGGAGGGCTTCTTCATGTCCGAGATCGCCGACGCGGCCTTCCAATACCAGATCGCCCTTGAGAAGGGCGACAAGAAGGTCGTCGGGGTCAACTGCCTCACCGACTCGGTCAGCCACGACCTGGAGATCCTGCGGGTCAGCCACCAGGTCGAGGTCGATCAGGTCGCCGACCTCACCAGCCGCCGGGCCGCGCGCGACGAAGGCGCCGTCCAGGCCGGGCTCGCCGCCATGCTCGACGCCGCCCGCGGCGGGGTCAACATGATCCCCGCGATGCTCGATGCGGTCCGCGCCGAAGCCACCCTCGGCGAGATCTGCGACGCGCTGCGAGCCGAGTGGGGCGTCTACCGGGAGCCCGCCCGGTTCTGATCGCCGCGCCACACGCACGAGGTATGCCGCGTGCCCCAGGGGGCGCGCGGCATACCTCTGCGTGGGGCTCAGCAGGTGAACGTGGGATGGGCACCGATTTGGCGACCGTAGGGGCGCTGCGCCTACCCTGGACGAACCCCACCGGGAGGAAACACCCCTCATGACGTCCATTCGCCACACCCGCGGCGCCCGACTGGCAGCACTCACCGTGACCGCTCTGGCCCTGGCCACAGCCGCGTCCGCGTGCACCTCGCAAGCGCCTTCGACCGCTTCGGCGACCAGCCGAATGTCCGAGCGGGCTACCTCGACGATCAAGCCGACGGCGCCCACCAAGGCGCCCACCCCCGGGACTGGGGCGGAGACCCCGCAGCAGGCGGCAGCCGAGGTTGCCAAGGTCCTGGCTGCGCAGGCCGCCGCTGCGGCCAAGCCCGGCACCGCCGGCAAGGCCCTGCGTGAGGCTGCCTACGTCGACAAGGCGCTGGCCGCGGCGACCGCTGCAGGCAAGCTCATCGGCACGCTCACCGCCGAGCAGAAGGCCGACCTGGCCCTCAGCCCCAAGGACCCGGTGGTCCTGGCTGTCTCGCGCACGGCGGCCTACCCCCGGGTCATCCTCGCCAAGGCGAGCCTGGCCGGCAGCGGCGCACCCGTCATCGTCACGTTGGTCTCGTCTGCGGCCGCGTCGGGGTATCGGATTGCTTCGGTCGCCCGACTGCTCCCGTCGGCTGTTATCGGCAAGTTCGACGGCATCACGGCCGGATCGCCTCCCATCGGCGACGCCTCGGGTCTGGCCGTCGCCCCAGACGCTCTGCTCGCGGCATACGCTGCGGCGCTGGCCTATCCCGCGCCCGCGGCCGCCGAGCAACCGTTCGCGGAGGACGCCTACTTCACGGCGGTCCGCAAGAGTGTCGCCGAGCAGGCCACCGCCCTCGGCGCGGGTGTGACGCTCAAGCAGACCCATACCCCAGCGGGGATCATCGCGGCAATGCGCGCGGTCTCCGGCCAGGGCGCCTACGTCGTCGCCGTGATCGAGCGCAAAGACACCTTCACCGAGAAGACCGCCAACGCGCTCACACCCCCGAAGGCGTTCACGATCCTGTCGGGCAAGACAGTCGTGGACAAGACCGCGGTGCTGCGCGCCTATGAGTTCGTCGTCGTGCACATCCCCGCCAGCGGCAAGGCCACCGTGGTCGCCGCTGCCGATCAGCTGTATGCCGCCTCCGGCAGCTGAGCGCGCGCCTCGCCGGACGGGTCGGCTAGGGCCGGCGCGGCCCGCCAACCCTGAGACCCGCACGAAGCACCCGGACGGATCGGCGAGAATGACCTTATGAGCAAGCCGCCGTTCACTGCCGCTGCCCTGCGTGGGGCCGTCGACCTGTCCGCCTTCAAACGTCCGGCCCCGGGTGCCGGTGGCTCGCGGCCGGGTTCCGCCGGGGCGGGCGATAGCGGGGGAGTCAGCGGGGCTGCCGGGCCAGGTGCCGGGGGCTCGGCTGGTGCGGGCGGTGGCGTTTCGAGCAGTGAGCTGGTCGTCTCGGTGACCGACGCGACCTTCCAGGACGTGGCCTCCACCAGCCTGCGGGTGCCGGTCGTCGTGGTGCTCTGGTCGTCGCGGCTGGGGCAGACTGCGTCTTTCGTCGGCGTCATGGCCGATGTGGCCCGCGACAGTGGGGGCCGATTCCAGGTGGCCTCGGTCGATGTCGACACCAGCCCCGGCCTGCTGAGGGCCTTCCAGATCCAGTCCGTGCCCGCGAGCATCGGCCTGATCCAAGGGCAGCCGGTGCCGTTGTTCGTCGGTGCCTTGCCGCCGCACGAGATCCAGCCCTGGATCGACGAGCTGCTCAAGCTTGCCGTCCAGATGGGCATCACCGGCCGGGTGTCGGTTGGGGATGGCAGCGAGGGCTCGGCTGGCCCTGCTGCGGGCGACGGTGCCGACGGCGACGGACCGGACGAGGCGGACCTGCCCCCATTGCACCAGGCGGCCTACGACGCGATCGAGCGGGGCGATCTGGCGGCTGCAGTCGCGGCATACGAACAAGCGCTCAAGGAGAACCCCGCGGACGCTGAGGCCGCGCTGGGGCTGGGGCAGGTCCGGCTGCTGACGCGCACCGAGGGCGTCGACCCGGTGGCGGCCCGGGCGGCCGCTGCTGCCGACCCTCTCGACGTCGCGGCGCAGACCGTCGTCGCCGACCTCGACGTGCTCGGCGGGCATGTCGTTGATGCGTTCGCTCGGCTGGTCGACACGGTCCGGAACACCTCCGGCGACGATCGGAATGCCGCCCGTCAGCACCTGCTCGGGCTCTTCGACGTGGTCGGAGCCGGGGATGAGCGGGTCGTCACGGCGCGCAAGGCGCTGATGAGCGCGCTGTTCTGAGCTTGGGCTCGACCCGCGACGTGCTCGGCAGATCCCCGAGTCAGTCCTCGGTCGCGACCCACCAGCGCCGGGCCTCGCCGCGCAGTCGGCCCTGCAGCCACCAGATCGCCTCGATAGCGGCCGCGCCGATCAGCCCGACCGTCAGGCCCGTGCGCATCATCGCGGCGTTGCCCGCGTCGAGGAGGAACAGCGACTGGGTGAACGGGATGAGGAAGATCGCCACGTATGCCGCCGCCGACACCACGAGCAGCGCGACCTTCCACCACTCATAGGGACGGGCAACGACCGAGAGCACCCAGGTCGCCACGACGATGAGGCAGGCCAAGGACGCGGTCGAGGCCTGGGTCCGAACGGCCTCGGCGGCGCCGACGGGCGGTCGGCACAGGAGGTAGGTGGTGAACGTGCACGCCGCCACGACGACCCCGCTGGGCAGCGCCAGCTGGAGCACGCGCCGGGCAAACCCCGGCCGGGCCCGCTCGTGGTTGGGGGCCAACGACAGCAGGAACGCCGGGACGCCGATGGTGAACCAGCCGGTGATCGTCACGTGGATCGGCTGCAGCGGGAACGGCAACTGCCACAGCCCGACCAGCAGCGCGAGCAACACCGAATAAACCGTCTTGGTGAGGAACAGGTTGGCGACGCGTTCGATGTTGCCGATGACCCGACGGCCCTCGGCCACGACGTAGGGGAGCGTCGCAAACTTGTTGTCCAGCAACACGATCTGTGCGACCGCCCGGGTGGCCGGTGACCCGGCGCCCATGGCGACCCCGATGTCGGCCTTCTTGAGGGCGAGCACGTCGTTGACCCCGTCACCGGTCATCGCGACCGTGTGGCCGCGGCTCTTAAGGGCCAGGACCATCGCGCGTTTCTGATCCGGGGTGACCCGTCCGAACACCGTATGCCGTGCCACGGCGTCGATGAATCGTTCCGGCAGCTCGGTGAGGGCTTCTCGGGAGGTGCCGCCGACGAAGCCCAAAGCTGCTGTCGGCCGGCTGTCGGCCGCGTGGCGTGGACCGTCGGCCGGGCCGTCGGGTTGGCCGTCGGCGGTACCGTCGGCCGGGTCGGCGTGCTCCATCGACAGGGTGCGAGCGTCGATCGGGTCGGTGCCTCCGACGACCCCCAGCAGGGCGGTGACGGCGCCGACGGATCGGGCGTTGTCGCCGGAGATGACCTTGACCTGGACCTGCTGCTCGGCGAAGAACTCCAGCGTGGCCCTGGCGTCGGGGCGGACCCGTTGTTCGAGGATGACCAGGGCCGCGGGCGTCACCTGGCCGGGCGCTGCCGGGTCGGTCACCGGTAGTGATGCCTCGGCGAGCAGCAGCACCCGCAGGCCCGTGGACCCGATCTCTTCGGCGGCGTCCCGGGCCGGCGACCCTTCGGGGGCCAGCACGTCCGGGGCGCCTAGCACCCATGACCCTTGGCCGGCGAAGCTCGACCCCGACCATTTGCGGGCCGAAGTGAACGGGGCGTGATGGGTCTCGGACCAGATCGCCGTCGGCGCGTCGATCGCCTCGGAGATCGCCGCCAGGCTGGCGTTGGGGTTGGGTTCGGTTGCCGCGAGCTGTGCGAGGATCTCGGTGACCTCGGCTGGGGCCGGGCCGGACGGCATACCGGAGCCGTCGAAGCCACGCACCTCGGACAGGCGCATCCCCGACTCGGTGAGCGTGCCGGTTTTGTCCGCGCACACGACGTCGACCCGGGCCAGGCCCTCGATGGCGGGCAGTTCCTGGACGAGGCACTGCCGTTGGCCGAGCCGGATGACGCCCACCGCGAAGGCGATCGAGGTCATGAGGACCAGGCCCTCGGGGACCATGGGGACCAATGCCGCGACCATGCCGGTGACGCCGTCGCGCCACGGTTGTCCGAGCCCGAACAGCTGGGTCCAGATCGTCAGCAGCCCGACGGGGACAAGCAGCCACGAGACGACGAGGAGGATGCGGTTGATGCCGTCGCGCAGCTCGGAGCCGACGAGGGTGAACTTGGCGGCCTCCTCGACCAGGCGGGCGGCATACGCCTCGCGGCCGACCTTGGTCGCGCGGTAGGCGCCGGAGCCGGCAACGACGAAACTGCCCGAGAGCACCTGGTCGCCGGGTTCCTTGACAACGGGGTCGGCCTCACCGGTGAGCAGCGACTCGTCGACTTCGAGCGAGGCGGCCTCGAGCACTTCGCCGTCGACGATGAGCTGGTCGCCGGGGCCGAGCTCGATGAGATCGTCGGCGACGATGTCGGTGCGGGTGACCTGTCGGCTGACACCGTCGCGGCGCACGGTGGGGCGTGCCTCGCCGATGACCGCGAGGTTGTCCAGGGTTCGTTTGGCGCGCAGCTCTTGGATGATGCCGATGGCGCTGTTGGCGATGATGAGCAGTCCGAACGCCGCGTTGATGAGCTTGCCGGTGGTGAGGACGATCGCCAGCAGGATGCCCAGGATCGCGTTGATCCGCGTGAAGACGTTGGCCCGGACGATCTCGCCGGTGGTCCGACCGCTGCGGGCGGGCAGGTCGTTGGTGCGGCCGTCGCGCACCCGTTCGGCCACTTCTGCGCTGGTCAGGCCGGGATGGCCCACCTGCCCCGAGACCTGATCCATGGTCGCGATCCTAGGTGAGTTGAGGGTCGCGACGGAGGTCACGTAGGCGGTCAGGCCATGATCAAGACATAGATCTGCCACGCTGAGGCGTCATCGTCGGCGTGATGGCAACAATGCGGTCGGACGTGCAGGAGGGGCGGGCGGGGGCGCTGGACCTGGCTGCCTTCGTCGGCGTCCATTACGCAGAGCTGCGGCGACGGGCCTATCTGTTGACGGGGTCGCTGGCGGACGCCGAGGACCTGGTCCAGGAAGCGCTGGCGCGCACCTGGGAGGCGTCGCGGGGTCGGCCGGTGGACCTGCCGCGCGCCTACGTCCACCGGACGATGGTCAACCTCTACGTCAGCCGGTGGCGGCGTCGCCGGTTGCGTCAGGAGGACCCGGTCGCGGAGGTGCCCGAAGCGACGGGCCGGGTCGACGTCGACGCGGCGGGCGGCGTCGCGGGAACGGTCGCGGAGCGGGACCGACTCTGGCGGGCGCTCGGCGCCCTGCCGCCCAAGCAGCGGGCTGTGCTCGTGCTGCGCTTCTACGAGGACCTCACCGAGACCTCGGCCGCCGAGGTGCTCGGCGTCTCGGTCGGCACGGTCCGCAGCCAGACCTGGAAGGGCCTACGCCGGCTCGAAGCCGTGCTCGGCAGCGATGACGAGGAAGGAGCCCACCGTGGCTGACGTGGAGACCCGACTGCGCGCGACCCTCACCGACCGCGCGGCATACCTTGACGACCCTGCCCAGTATGCCGTTCCGCCGGCTCTCGTCGCGGGCGTCGCCGCTCGCGCCGGGCACCTGCGTCGGCGGCGCACCTGGACCCAGGTCGGCGGGGCTGCCGCAGCGGTGACCGTCGTCGGGCTGCTGGCCGCCGCGGTGGTCCGTGGCCCGGACACTGCCGGCCCGGCCCTGCCGGCGTCGTCCGGGACGGTGTCGACCTCGGGGTGGAGCGACCCGGGCGTGGGCGGCTCGGCCGCCGAGCGATCGGCCGCCGAAGCGAGCGCCCGTGCGTCCGCACAGGCCGCAGCCGAAGCAGCGAGGTACCTGGCCATCTCCGAGGTCACCGAGCTCCCCAACCCCCTGTTCCGAGCCGAGAACGAGATCGTCCGCCAGTTCTTCAGCACTGACCCGGCCTTCCGGCAGCAGTCGGGCCTGGCGGCGGGCGAGGTGCTCGGCTGTGGGTTCGACCTGCACGGCAAGAGCGAGACCCAGGCAGGCCTGGACTGGTATCGCTACGCCTGGATGACCTGTGGGGGCTACCTCAAGGAGCGGGGCGTTGCCGTCGCTCAGTGGGGGTGGTCGGTGCCGGTGCGGTTACACCTCACGGGGGGTGGGTCCTCGCTCACGGTGCTCGGGTTCGACGTCCCCGGTGACGGGTCGGCCTATGAGCCCGACATTCGGCGGATCTTCCCGGCGGACGAGGCGCAGACCCTTCTGGGAACGAACTCGGTTCGACCTCAGTTCGCGCGCGCGGCGTTGGCCGACGCGGCGGTGCAGCTTGGCCTGGGTCCGTTCGGGGTGACCCCCCTGCCGAGGGACACCAGCAGCACGGTGGGGTTCCTCAGCGCGCCCGTCGTCGACATCAACCCTGCCGTTCCTGCGTCCCGAGCGTTGACCACGGCTGCCGCGGCGGGGGCTCTGCCGGCCGACATCTCGACGGCAGTCAGCCTGTGGCAGGCGGGGGCCGACGTGTCGGCGCTGCCTGACCCTCGGGCCCAGGTGTTCCTTGCGCTGCGCGACGGGGCCCCGGTCTGGGTCATCACCGTCCCGGTGACCAAGCCCGGTCCAACGGGAGGCGGCGCCGGTTCGGACCTGACCTGGACATCCCACTGCAGCATCGCTGTTGTCGTCGACGCGACCTCTGGCGCGCTCGTGGCCAACGGCCTCGAGTGCCCCTCCCCGTTCCAAAACGGTAACCCATAGGGGCTGCCGTTCCGCCCCTCGCGGCACGTTTCGTGGAGTGATGGCCTCACTCTGTTGTGGCCACCACTCCACAAACCGCAGGTTCGCTCGGTCGGTGGGTGCGGCGGTCAGCGGGCAGGCATGGGGGAACCGATCGGCCATTCGACCAGATCACCGGAGTCGGTCCGCCAGATCGCCGTCGTCAGACCGGAGTTGGCCAGCAGTTTCTGGCAGCCTGGGCACGGCGGGTGGGTGATCGCGATCCAGCCGCCGCGCCGCCGCACCGGGTCGGCGAACAACAGCGCGTTGGACTCGGCGTGGATGGAAATGCAGAACCCGGGCGAGGACGGGTCCTCGTAGGGCGCATCCGGCGGCAGCTCGTCGTGTCCTAGCGACCCGCGCGGGCAGCCACCTTCCAGACACCCCAGCCGCCCGGCCGGCGCACCGTTGTAACCGGTCGACAGGATCCGGTTGGCCTCGTCGAAGACCACGGCACCCACCCGCCGCCGGGTGCAGTCGGCACGCTGCGCGACGGCATACGCGATGCCGACGCCCCAGTCATGCCACCCGGGGCGGGTGGTGAACTCGGTGGTCACCCGCGCAAGCCTAGTGGCCCCTGTTTTCCTCCTCGGCGCGCGGATTTCCCCGCCTCCCTGAGTTTGGCCGCCATGGTGTCGATGCTGGTCGAAGGCGGTGAGATCTGGCCGCCATCCATGAGTTTGGCCGCCATGGCGGTCAAACTCGGGAGCGACCGTCCGGGGAGCCGCAGCTCGGCGGCCCCAAGGTTGTGGATAACCGGGCAGTCGACCAAGACGAGGCTGCCATCCTGCTCGCATGGACGACGATCCTTCGACGGTCTTCGACCCTGGCCACCTCCGGCTGGGGGGCGCGTTGCGTGCGGCTGGCGTCGAGCCGCGACGGGATGCCCGCTTCGTGCGGATCCGCCATGGCGTGTGGACCGACCGGGTGGTCTGGGATGGCCTCACTCCCGGCGCTCGCCATGTTGCCCTCGTCCATTCCACAGCCACCCAGTGTCCGACCGAGGACATGGTGTTCTCGCACGCGGCCGCAGCTGCCCTCTGGGGCATGCCGCGGATCGAGGACTGGCCGACGACTGTCGACGTGCTCGTGCCGGATGTCCGGATCCGGTCCTCGAAGCAGGTCCGCAAGCACGTTGGTCCGCCGGCGAAGACCACCGTGCTCAACGGTTTGACGGTGACGGTCGCAGCGCGCACCGTGGTGGACGTCGCCAGGACATCCAGCTTCGCGACCGGTCTGGCTGCCGCGGATTTCGCGTTGCGGGCTCGCCTGTGTACGTCAGATGACCTGGATGCTGAGGTCGACGGTCTGGTTGTCGGGAGCCCTGGATTGCGTCAGGCCCGGACAGTGGTGGCCCTAGCCGACCCACGGTCCATGTCGGCAGGCGAGAGTCTGTCTCGCGCGCAGATGTTCCGCTTGGGACTTCCGAAACCAGAGCTTCAGGTGCCCTACTCGGATGCGGCCGGGCTGATCGGTGTGGTCGACTTCGACTGGGATGGCCTCGTCGGAGAGTTCGACGGCAAGGTCAAGTACCGCATTCCCGAGCACGGCGATCCCGTCGAGGCTCAACGGGTTCTGTGGTCGGAGAAGCTGCGGGAGGATCGTTTGCGGCGGCGGGTCAGGGGTCTGGTGAGGTGGGACTGGGCCATCGCGATTCACGACGGCCGTCTGCTGCGTCGACTTGCCGAGCACGGCATACGACCTCAACGAGGGGGAAGCGTCACGTGGTTTGCGGACCGCCCCAAGGCAAGCTAGCCGACCGGGCCGGTCATGAGCCGTTCGCGCGACAAAGTCCCCACTGCGGACCTCTTCACTTTGGACGCCATGGCGCCCAAAGTGGTCGATGGCGTCGAGATATGAACGCCACCCACGAGTAACGCCGCCATGGCGGTCAAACTCAGAGAGGGATGCCGCCATGGCGGTCAAACTCAGAGAGGGATGCCGCCATGGCGGTCAAACTCAGAGAGGGATGCCGCCATGGCGGTCAAACTCAAGAGATCGCGAGGCGAGGGGCGGGGGTGAGGGCAGGTGGTGAACTCGGTGGTCACCCGCCGAGCGCCGCGCTGACGACCTCGCGCGCCTCGGCCTGCACCGCAGCGAGGTGCTCGGGCCCGCGGAAGGACTCGGCGTAGATCTTGTAGACGTCCTCGGTGCCCGACGGCCGAGCCGCGAACCACGCCGATTCGGTGACGACCTTGAGCCCGCCGATCTTCGCGCCGTTGCCTGGCGCCTCGGTGAGCTTCGCCGTGATCGGCTCTCCCGCAAGGGAATCCGCGGCCACATCGGCGGGGGACAAGGCCCCCAGCTTCGCCTTCTGCTCCCGGTTGGCAGGGGCGTCGATCCGCGCGTATGCCGGTGCGCCATGTTTCGCGGTCAACTCGGCATAGTGCTCGCTCGGGCTACGACCGGTGCGGGCGAGGATCTCCGAGGCCAGCAGCGCCAGCAGGATGCCGTCCTTGTCGGTCGTCCACACCGAGCCGTCCATCCGGGCGAACGACGCCCCGGCCGACTCTTCGCCGCCGAACGGTCCGGACCCGTCGAGCAACCCCGGGACGAACCACTTGAAGCCCACCGGCACCTCGACCAGCCGCCGCCCCAAGTCCGTCGCCACCCGGTCGATCATCGACGACGACACGAGGGTCTTGCCGATGAAGCCATCGGCCCGCCAGCCCGGCCGCGCCCCGCCGTAGAGATACTGGATCGCCACCGCGAGGTAATGGTTGGGGTTCATCAGCCCCCCATCGGGCGTGACAATCCCGTGTCGATCGGCGTCGGCGTCGTTGCCCGTCGAGATCGCATAGGCGTTCTTGTTGGCGATGAGCGACGCCATCGCCGACGGCGACGAGCAGTCCATCCGGATCTTGCCGTCCCAGTCCAGGGTCATGAACCGCCAGGTCGGGTCGACGAGCGGGTTGATGACGGTGAGGTCGATCCCGAGCCGTTCGGCAATCGCGCCCCAGAACCCGACCGACGCACCGCCGAGGGGGTCGGCGCCGATCCGCACGCCGGCCGCCCGGATCGCGTCGATGTCCACGACATGCGGCAGGTCCTCGACGTAGGTCCCCACGAAGTCGTATGCCGTCGCCGCACCTCGCGCCCGCGAGAACGGGACCCGCTTCACCCCGGCCAACCCGGCCCGGATGTAGTCGTTGGCCGCAGCCGCGATGACCTTGGTCGCATCGGTGTCAGCAGGCCCGCCATGTGGCGGGTTGTACTTGAACCCACCGTCCGAGGGCGGGTTGTGCGACGGGGTGACGACGATCCCGTCGGCCAGCCCGATGCCGCCCGGCAGGTCATCGACTCCGCCGATCTTGCCCCGGTTGGCCCGCAGGATCGCGTGCGAGACCCCTGGGGTCGGGGTGTAGCCGTCGCGGTCGTCGACCAGCACCGTGACGTCATTGGCCGCCAGCACCTCCAGCGCCGAAGCCCAGGCCGGCTCGGACAGCCCGTGAGTGTCCCGACCGAGGAACAGCGGCCCGTCGAAGCCTCGCGAGCGCCGGTAGTCGACGATCGCCTGGGTCGTGGCCAGGATGTGGGTCTCGTTGAAGGCGGTCCGCAGGCTCGAGCCGCGGTGCCCGGAGGTTCCGAAGGCGACCTGCTGGTCGAGGTTGTCCGGGTCGGGGACGCCCGTGTAGTAGGCGGTGACCAAGTGGGCGACATCGACGAGGTCGGCCGGAGTGGCGAGGGTGCCAGCGCGTTCGTGGGTCATGGGATCAGTCTTCCGGGATCAGCCACACGGTGGACAGCCGCGGGACGGTGACGTTCGCGGCATACGGCTGACCGTCCCAGCCCTCGTCGTCGGCCTCGATGACGACGCCCGCGGAACTCGGCGCGTCGGGGTAGAAGCCGGCCGTGTCGAGGACGACCTTCCACCGGCCGCCGCGAGGGAGGCCGATCCGGTAGGGCTCGTGGGTCTGTCCGCTGAAGTTGACGACCGCGGCGAGCACCGGCCCGGTCGTGCCGAGGTCCTTGTCGCCGAAGCGCAGGTAGGAGAACGTGTTGGCCGCGGCGTTGTCGGCGTTGAGCCACCGGAAGCCGGCCGGGTCGTGGTCCAGCGCCCACAGCGCCGGGTTGGCCCGATAGATGGCGTTCATCTCCTTGACCTGGGCGTGGATCCGGTAGTGCAACGGCTGGTCCAGCAGCCACCAGTCCAGGCTGCGCCCGTCGGACCACTCCGACTCCTGGCCGAACTCACACCCCATGAAGAGCAGCTGTTTGCCTGGCTGACTCCACATGTAGGCGAGGAACGCCCGCAGCGTCGAGATCTGGTCCTCCCGGCTGCCGCGGGACTTGCGCATGAGCGAGCCCTTGCCGTGGACCACCTCGTCGTGGCTGATCGGCAGGACAAAGTTCTCGCTGTAGGCATACATCAGCGCGAACGTCAGCTTGTTGTGGTGGTACTGACGATAAATGGGGTCAGTTCCGAGATAACGCAGGGCGTCGTTCATCCACCCCATGTTCCACTTGAACCCGAAGCCGAGCCCGCCGGTCGAGGTCGGGTGCGACACCCCCGCCCACGACGTCGACTCTTCGGCGATCATCACGACACCAGGCGTGCGCTTGTATGCCGTGGCGTTGGCTTCCTGGAGCAACGCCACCGCGTCGAGGTTCTCGCGTCCGCCGTGGACGTTGGGGATCCACTCGCCCGGTTGGCGGGCGTAGTCGAGGTAGAGCATCGAGGCGACCCCGTCGACCCGCAGGCCGTCGATGTGGAACTCCTCCAGCCAGTAGGTCGCGTTGGCGACGAGGAAGTTGCGGACCTCGTGGCGAGCGAAGTCGAAGATGAGCGAACCCCACTCCTTGTGCCAGCCTTTGCGCGGGTCCGGGTGCTCATAGAGGGCCGCCCCGTCAAACTTGGCCAAGGCCCACGGGTCGGTCGCGAAGTGTCCTGGCACCCAGTCGAGGATCACGCCGATCCCGTTGCGGTGCAGGTAGTCCACCAACAACCGGAACTCGTCAGGCGTCCCCCAACGCGAGGACACCGCGAAGTAGCCGGTGACGTGATAGCCCCACGACGGCACGTAGGGATGCTCGCTCACGGGGAGGAACTCGACGTGGGTGAACCCCAGGTCCTTGACGTAGTTGACGAGGTGCTCGGCGAGTTGGGCGTAGGTCTGTCCCTGGCGCCACGACCCGAGGTGGACCTCGTAGATGCTCATCGGCCCGTGGTGGACGTCGCGCTCGCGCCGGGCTGTCATCCACTCGTCGTCGCCCCACTGGTAGTGGGACTCCCAGACGATCGAGGCCTGCTTGGGCGCCACCTCGGCATACCGGGCCATCGGGTCGGCCTTGAGGCGCGCCACCCCGTCCTGACCGCGGATGAGGTACTGGTAGTTCATCCCCTCATCGGCACCGGGCAGGAACAACTCCCAGACGCCCGAGGGCTGCAGATTGCGCATCGGGTGTGACAGCCGGTCCCACCCGTTGAAGTCTCCGACGACGTGCACGGCGGTCGCGTTGGGCGCCCACACCGCGAACGATACGCCGCGAACCTCGCCGAGCGGCCCGGGATAGGTCCGCACGTGCGATCCGAGCACGGTCCACAGCTGCTCGTGGCGGCCCTCGTTGAACAGGTGCCGGTCGATCTCGCCGAGGGTCGGCGCGAAGCGATACGGGTCGTCCTGCTCGTGCCCGAACCCGTCGCCGTAGTCGACCATCAACCGGTAGTCCTGGCTGTGGTTGATCTCCGGGGTGGTCCCCGACCAGATCCCACCCTTGACGTGCGGCAGGTCCAGCAGGGTGCCGTCAGCGAGTTTGGCTCGCACACTCACCGCCATTGGCCGGTAGCACGTGATCGTCAACCCGCCCGTGCCGAGGTGGTGGCCCAGCAGGTCGTGGGGTTGCGAGTGCCTCCCCTCAAGGAAGGCGTCGACGGCGCTGTAGTCGGCCACGAGCGCGGCAGTGGGGACGGGTTCCATGACGGTCCTTCGTTCGGCGGGAAGGGGACTGGCGTCGGTGGGGGGAGGCAACGTCGGCTCAGCCTGCTCGGCCGTCGGCGCCGACTCGACGTCGAGGTGGTCGACGTCGCTGTCGGGGGTGGTCACCTCACCCCGAGGGTATGCCGTCCGCTCACCCGCCCCGAGCAACTCCCGGACCGCGGTGAGCGGGATCTCCAACCAGCCGGGCCGGTTGCGGGCTTCGTAGACCACTTCGTAGAGCGCCTTGTCGAGCACGAGGGCATCGAGCACCTCGGGGTGGTCGGGCAGGTCGGGGAGTGCCTCGCGGTAGCCGGCGAGGAACTGGTCCTGGCACCGGCGGGACCACGCCCGCGCGGCCGAGGCGGCGTCGGCGCCGAGATCGGGGTGGGCCTGGCGGTGGGCTCCGGCGGCATAGTCGAAAGACCGCACCATCCCGGCGAGGTCCCGCATCGGCAGGTCGGGGGCGGCACGTTCGGCGAGGGGCCGCAGCGGCTCACCCTCGAAGTCCAGGACGATCCAGCCGCGGGTCGGGTGGGCGATGACCTGACCGAGGTGCAGGTCGGCGTGGATCCGTTGCAGCCGTGGCCAGGACGACTGCAGGGCCAGGTCGTAACGAGCGTGCACAGCACCGGCCAGCGGCGCCAACTCGGGGACTTCAGCGGCGGCGGCCCGGAAGCGCTGGCGCAGCCCAGTGATGAGTCGGACGCGGTCTTCGACGGTGGGCGCCTCTGTAGGGAAGGCCTCGGCGAGGAGCCGGTGGATCTGGGCGACGACGGCACCCAGCTGGGCGGCGCCACCGACGAGGTCAGCTCCCGAGGCCACCGAGTCGGCAGCCACCCGCCAGGCGTCCTGGGTGCCTGAGAGGAACTCCTGGGCGAATGCCAAGTGACCGTCATCCAGATCGTCGTCCCAGCGGCCGCTCACCCAGCCGAGGGTGCGCGGCACGTGGGTGCATCCTGCGGCGGCCAACGCCGGTTGCAGGACGATGTCGGGGTTGGGGCCGGGAGCCAGGGTGCGGAACAGCTTGATGATGACCGGCCCGGTGCCCGAGACGCCGACGACGATCGAGGTGTTGGACTGCTCGCCTCCGAGCACCCGCGATGCGGTGACGTCCCCGGGGCGGGTGGGGGCGGCATACGGCGCGGTGACGGTGTGTCCCGTGAAGGCGGGTTCGAGGGTGTTGCTCGCCGACGCCGCCTGGGCGAAGGTGCGGCCCTGGAGCAACCGCCAGAGGGCAGCGACGTAGACCGGGTCGTGCGGCGCGTCGTAGACGTAGCGGGTGCCCAGGACGCTGTGCTCCATCGTGCCGACCAGAGCCGCCTCGGCGCCCCGCAACGGGGCGTCGCGATAGGTGAGCGGCACCTGATACACGGTCGGTTGGGGTGTCGTGTCGTCGCGCAGGACGAGGGTCTCGATGCCGACCCGCCCGTCGGGGTCATCGAGCCGGAAGCCCCGCAGCCGGGTGAGCGCGGGCGTGTGGCCCTTGGCGGCATACCAGCGTTGGGACCCGATCCACGCGCTGACGAGGTCGACCTTGCCCGGGGTGAGCGTCGCGTCGAGGATCTCAGCCACGGGCGCCGCCGATCGCCAGCCAGTAGTAGCCACGCGGCCCGAGCGTCAGCGAAACCCGGCCGTCGGCATCGGTCGCGGGGAAGCCCGCCCCGCCGAAAAGGTCGGTCAGAGCCGCTCGGGCGTGTTGCGTGCCCAGGTCGATGGTGGCCGATTGCGGAACGTCGGAGAGGTTGGCGACGCACAGCACCGAGCGGGCGCCGGTGGGGGCCTCGGGGGCGTTGCGCGAATAGGCAAGCACTGCAGGGTTGTCCGCGTGCGCGACGACGAAGTCACCGAGCCCGAAGACTGGATGCGCCTTGCGGACCGCCAGGATCCGTCGCACCCAGTGCAGGAGTGACGCGGGTGAGGCCTGTGCCGCCTCGACGCTGACCGCGTGATGGTTGAAGGTCAGCGAGGCGATGACCGGGAGGTAGAGCTTGCCTTGGTCTGCGGTGGAGAAGCCGGCGTTGCGATCGGGCGTCCACTGCATCGGGGTGCGGGAGGCGTCCCGGTCGGGCAGCCAGATGTTGTCGCCCATCCCGATCTCGTCGCCGTAGTAGAGGCACGGCGACCCGGGCAGCGACAGGACGAGGGCGTTGATGAGCTCGAGCTGGGCGCGGTCGTTGTCCAGCAGCGACGCCAGCCGCCGCCGGATGCCGACGTTGGCGCGCATCCTCGGGTCGGGGGCGTACCAGCGGTACATGTCGGCCCGCTCCTGGTCGCTGACCATTTCGAGGGTGAGCTCGTCGTGGTTGCGCAGGAACGTGCCCCATTGGGCGCCCGGCGGGATGGGCGGGGTTGCTGCGAGGACGTCGACGATCGGCGCGGCGGTCTGGCTGCGCAGCGCGTAGTAGATCCGCGGCATGACCGGGAAGTGGAAGCACATCTGGCACTCGGGGGCCTCGGGCGTCCCGAAGTAGTCGACGACCTCCGCAGGCAGCTGGTTGGCCTCCGCCAAGAGGATGCGTCCTGGGTATTCGCGGTCGACCATCGCGCGCAATTGGGCGAGGAACGCGTGCGTCTTCGGGTGGTTCTCGCCGCTGTGCCCCTCCTCCTCGAACAGGTAAGGCACGGCGTCGAGCCGGAACCCGTCGATGCCCATGTCCATCCAGAACCGGACGACGTCGAACATCTCGGCCTGGACGCGGGGGTTCTCGAAGTTGAGGTCGGGCTGGTGGGAGAAGAACCGGTGCCAGAAGAACTGCCCGCGCACCGGGTCGAACGTCCAGTTGGACGCCTCCGTGTCGACGAAGATGATCCGGGTGCCGGCATACCGGGTGTCGGTGTCGGACCACACGTAGTAGTCGCCGTAGGGGCCGGTCGGGTCGGTGCGACTGGCCTGGAACCACGGGTGCGCGTCGCTCGTGTGGTTCATGACGAAGTCGGTGATGATCCGTATGCCGCGCGCGTGCGCCTGGGCGACGAGCTCGCGGAAGTCCTGCACGGTGCCGAACTCGGGCAGCACCGCCCGATAGTCGGCGATGTCGTAGCCGCCGTCGCGCAACGGTGAGGCGTAGAACGGCGGGATCCACAGGCAGTCGACTCCGAGCCATTGCAGGTAGTCGAGCTTGCCGATGAGGCCGGTGAAGTCGCCGGTCCCCGACCCCGTCGAGTCGGCGAAGGCGCGCACGAGCACTTCATAGAAGACCGCGGTCCGGAACCAGTCCGGGTCGTCCCGCAGGCCAGGATGCGTGGCGGGCGTGTCCATGGACGAGGCCGGCTCAGGCCGGCAGGACCTCAAGGACGTGGACCGGCTCCGTGTCGGCGCCGAGCCGGACATAGTTGAACTGACCCCAATCCCACACCTGGTCGGTCACCAGGTCATGGACCTTGAACCCGGCGCCCCACGGCAGGCCCAGCTCAGGCAGGGTGAGGTCGACCTGGGTCTCCCGGGTCGAGTGCGGGTCGAGGTTGGCGACGACGATGACCGTGTCACGCGTCCCGTCGGGCAGGACCCGGCTCTTGGAGAAGCACATGATGGCGTCGTCGGGGGCGTGGTGGAACACGAGGTTGCGCAGCCAGTGCAGGGCCGGGTGGGCCTTGCGGGCCGCGTTGAGCATCGTGAGGTAGCCCGCGAGCGACTCGCCTTCCTTCGGCCCACCCGGCTCGTAGTCCTGCCAGCGCCGGTCCTTGAACTCGTACTTCTCGTTGTCGATCTGTTCCTCGACGCCCGGCCGGGCCACGCTCTCCATGAGCTCGTAACCGGTGTAGATCCCGTAGGTCGGCACGAGCAGCGCCGCGAGAGCCGCGCGCAACTTCCACGCGGTCGGCCCGCCGTATTGCATGAACGGGGTGAGGATGTCGTGCGTGGTCGGCCAGAAGGACGGCCGCATGTATGCCGCGGCGTCACCGGCCAGCTCGCGGCAGTAGTCCTCAAGCTCCCACTTGAGGTTGCGCCATGCGTAGTAGGTGTAGGACTGCTGGAACCCGGCCTTGGCCAGCGTGTGCATCATCGCCGGCTTGGTGAACGCCTCGGACAGCCAGATGACCTCGGGGTGCTCACGGGCGACGTCGGCGATGAGCCACTGCCAGAACTCGACCGGCTTGGTGTGCGGGTTGTCGACCCGGAAGATCGTGACGCCGTGGTCGATCCAGACCTGGATCATCCGGCGCATCTCGGTGTAGGACCCGACCGGGTCGTTGTCGAAGTTGAGTGGGTAGATGTCCTGGTACTTCTTCGGGGGGTTCTCGGCATACGCGATCGTGCCGTCGGCTCGCGTGGTGAACCATTCGGGATGCGTGGCCACGTAGGGGTGGTCGGGGGAGCACTGCAGCGCGATGTCCATTGCCACCTCCATCCCGAGGCGCGCGGCTTCGGCGACGAAGGCATCGAAGTCGGCAAACGTGCCGAGCTCGGGGTGCAACGCGTCATGCCCGCCGTCGGGCGAGCCGATGGCATACGGGCTGCCCGGGTCACCCGGCAGGGCGGTGAGGGTGTTGTTCTTGCCCTTGCGCGCGGTCGTGCCGATCGGATGGATCGGGGTGAGGTAGACGACGTCGAAGCCCATTGCCGCGATGGCTGGCAGCCGCTTGGCCGCAGTCTGGAACGTCCCCGAGGTCCACTCGCCGGTCTGCGGGTCTTTGGTCGCGCCCTCGGACCGGGGGAAGATCTCGTACCACGCGCCGCAGAGCGCCAGCTCGCGCTCCACGAGCAGCGGGTATGCCGCCGACGGGCTCACCTTCTCCCGGAACGGGTATGCCGCGAACACGGCGTGGACGTCCGGCGAGGTGGCGGCGCGCAGCCGGGCGATCGGCGGTCGGCTGGCGTCGCGCAGGGCGGTGACAGCCTCACGAAGCTCGGCGCGGGCGCTGTCCGGAGCGGCCGCGGCCAGGGCGGTGATGGCGCGCTCGATGACCCGAGCGCCTTCTTCGAGCATGAGCTCGTCATCGATGCCGGCCTCGATCTTGATCGTGCCGTCGTGCACCCAGGTCTCCCACGGGTCGGACCATCCTTCGACCCGGTAGGACCACCAGCCGGTGCGGTCGGCGCTCACCTGGACATTCCACAGGGACAGCCCGACGTTGGCACAGGTCATCGGGTAGGGGTGGTCGACCCCGTCGGGGTCGGTGAGCACGGCCGTCGCGTTGACCGCGTCGTGGCCCTCGCGGAACACCCGGGCCTCGATCCAGAACTGCTCGTCGACGACCGACTTGGCCGGGCGGGTGCCGCCGTCGACCGACGGCAGCACGCCGACCACCGGGATCCGGCCGATCGGGGCCAACCCAGGGGAGAGGGCAGGGTGCGGGCCCGGCGCCGGGGCAGGCCCGGGAACAGGGGCGGGGCCAGGAAGGTGAGCGGGCGGCATACCGGGTGCTGGCGAGGCGACCACAGCGGGCGCGGCCGGGACCGGGGCGACCAGTGTTGGGGCGACCGGTGCTGCGGAGGCGGGCGGCATACCGGCGGGGGAACCGAGGGGCTCACGCGGTGACGGGGCTGCCTTGGGGCGGAACCGGGAGGCGCGCTTGCGGGCTGAGGAGGCACTCACGGGTCCGACGCTACTCGGTCAGGCGGCCACGAGTCTGCCTGCGCGACCCGTCAGGGATCACATTCTCACCGTTCGGATGTAACCGCTTACTCCACCGAGGCTCGCCGAGCCTTGACTGAGGGCGGTGAGAAGCGTCGACGGAGTCGGTGAACGGCGTGGACGGAGGCGGTGGAGGCGCGTGGACGGAGTCGGTGAAGGGCGTGGACGGAGTCGGTGAACGGCGTGGACGGAGTCGGTGAACCGGCCGGTAGCGTCCTATAGTCGCTCCCCGTGAAGGCCATCCGACGCTTCAACGTCCGCACCGTCCTGCCCGAGCCCATCGCTGCGCTCGGTGACCTTGCTCTCAACCTGCACTGGTCTTGGCACCCCCACACCCGGGATCTCTTCGCGAGCATCGACCCGGTCCGGTGGGCGGAGTGTCATCAGGACCCCACCAAGATGCTTGCCCGCCTCTCGGCGGCCGAGCTGGCCACACTCGCCAAGGACGCCGAGTTCGTCGCACGGGTCGACAGCGCCAAGGCGGCGCTTGACCACTACCTCGAGGCTCCGCGCTGGTACCAGGACTGGGCCGGCGAGCAGGAGGTCGACGGCGTCCCTGGGGCGCCGCGTGCCATCGCCTACTTCAGCCCGGAGTTCGGGATCACCCATGTGCTGCCGCAATACTCCGGCGGCCTGGGCATCCTGGCCGGTGACCACCTCAAGTCCGCCTCCGACCTCGGCGTGCCGATCGTCGGGGTGGGGCTGTTCTACAAGACGGGCTATTTCAAGCAGTCGCTCAACGCGCTGGGGTGGCAGCAAGAGGCCTACCCCGTGCTCGACCCCGACGGGTTGCCGCTGGCGTTGCTGCGCGAGGCTGACGGGACACCGACGGTCATCGAGATCCGGTTGCCCGGATCGCGGGTCCTCAAGGCCCACGTGTGGCGGGCCCAGGTCGGCCGGGTGCCGTTGCTGTTGCTGGACTCGGACGTCACCGGCAACGACGACCCGGCGCGCGCGGTCACCGAAGCGCTCTACGGCGGCGGCGGGGACCGGCGCCTGGAGCAGGAGCTCTTGCTCGGCATCGGCGGAGTGCGGGCGCTGCGCGCATGGTCGCGGCTCACCGGGGCTGCGGAGCCGGACGTCTACCACACCAACGAAGGGCACGCCGGGTTCCTCGGGATCGAGCGGATCTCCGAGCTGGTCCGTGACCACCGGCTCACTTTCGACGAGGCGCTCGAGGCGGTGCGGGCCTCGACGGTGTTCACCACCCACACGCCGGTGCCCGCGGGCATCGACCGCTTCGCCGCGGACCGGATCCACATCTACTTCGGCGGCGACTGCGCGATGACCGGCATACCGCTGGACCGACTGCTCGCGCTGGGTGCTGAGACCTACGAGGGCGGTGACCCGGCCATGTTCAACATGGCCGTCATGGGGCTGCGCCTGGCCCAGCGGGCCAATGGCGTGTCGTTGCTGCACGGCCAGGTGAGCCGGGACATGTTCGACGGACTGTGGCCGGGCTTCGACCACGAAGAAGTGCCGATCGGCAGCATCACCAACGGCGTGCACGCCCCGACCTGGGTCGACCGACGGATGCTGGAGTTCGCCGAGGCGCACCTGGGCGAGGGCGGCCTGGACCGTGACGGCGGCTGGGAGCAGATCCGAACCATCAACTGGGACCAGATGTGGGCGATCAAGCGGGAGCTGCGCCAGCAGCTCGTCGCTGACGCCCGGCGGCGGGTGCGGGCCTCGTGGGTCGAGCGCGGGGCCAGCGCGGCTGAGCTCAAGTGGACCGACGAGATCCTCGACCCCGACGTGCTGACGATCGGGTTCGCCCGGCGGGTGCCGACCTACAAGCGGCTCACCCTGATGCTGCGCGACCCGGCGCGGCTCAAGAAGATCCTCTTGGACAAGAAGCGGCCCGTGCAGTTGGTCATCGCGGGCAAGTCGCACCCGGCCGACGACCTGGGCAAGCGGCTCATCCAGCAGATGGTGCAGTTCGCCGACGACCCCGAGGTGCGTCACCGCATCGTCTTCCTGCCCAACTACGACATTGAGATGGCCCAGGTGCTCTACCCGGGCTGCGACGTGTGGCTCAACAACCCGCTGCGGCCGTTCGAGGCGTGTGGGACATCGGGCATGAAGGCCGCGCTCAACGGCGGGCTCAACCTGTCGATCCTCGACGGGTGGTGGGACGAGTGGTACGACGGTCAGAACGGTTGGGCCATCCCGACCGCCGACGGTGTCGAGGATCCCGACCGGCGCGATGACATCGAGGCCGCGGCTCTGTATGACCTCATCGAAAACAACGTCCGGGTGCACTTCTACGACCAGAACGAGAACGGTCTGCCGCTGCACTGGATGGAGCTGCTCCTGCACACGCTGGAGACCCTCGGCCCCAAGGTGCTCGCCACGCGGATGGTTCGCGACTACGTCACCGAGCTCTACGGGCCGGCCGCTCGTGCCGGGTGGTCGCTCGATGGGCCGAAGTACAGCGGCGCGCGAGAGCTCGCGGCATACAAGGCGAAGGTCCGGGCCGCGTGGCCGTCGGTGCGCGTGGAACACGTGGAGTCCTCGGGCGTCTCGGACTCGCCGCAGGTCGGTGACGAGCTGACGGTGCGGGCGTATGTCGACCTCGGGACGCTGCGGGCCGACGAGGTGCGCGTGCAGATCGTCTATGGCGCATCGTCGGACCGGGACGACACGATCCGGCGCCCGACGGTTGTCAAGCTCAAGCACACCGAGAGCTACGAGGGCGACCGGCATCAGTTCTCCGGGACGGTGACGCTGACCCAGACGGGCACGTTCGGTTACACCGTCCGGGTCCTGCCCAAGCACAAGGGCCTGGTCGCCTCCAGCGAGCTGGGCTTGGTCGCCAACGCCTGACCGAGGGCGGGCGAACGCGTCAGACGTGCGTTGGCCGCGCGGCATACCTCCTGCCGGGTATGCCGCGCAGCCGCGTCGGTGAGGCGCAATATCGGCGCCTTCTTCTGGAAATCCTCACACCCGCCGATGTTTTCGGGGGGCGGGGTCTCGGATTGCCCCGAATTCCTCACACTCGCGGACGACTTCGGCACTTGAGCCGGGGCGCACACCGATTTCCTCACACTCACGGGGGGTTTCGGGGTGGGGGTCTCGGATTGCCTGAATTCCTCACACTCGCTGAGGGATTCGGGCTGGCGAGCCGGTGATTGCCCCGAATTCCTCACACCCGCCGGTGGTTTCGGGCTGGCGAGCCGGTGATTGTCCCAAATTCCTCACACGCGCCGGTGATTCTTGGTGCGAGAAAGTGGCCACCCGGGCTGAGGAGCCCGGCGAGAGTCGGTCAGGCAGTCAGACGCGACCCGGCCGGGAAGTGGTCGCACCAGTCGCGGCGCCGCCGGAATCGTATGCCGCGGACGGCGAGCAGGCTCTCGGCGCGGTCAAGGGTTGATCCGGGGGTGCGGAAGATGTCGGCGGCCGTGAGCACGAGGAAGGCCCACCCTTCACCCTCCAAGTCTTCGCGACGGCGAATGTCGTAAGTCCACTGCTCCTCGCGACGGATGTGGTGGCGGCCGTCGTATTCGACGGCGACCTTGACGGTCGGCCAGGCCAGGTCGATCCGGTAACGCAGCCGACCCGAATCGTCGAAGACCTCGACGTTGACGACCGGCTCGGGAAAGCCCGCCAACACGAAGAGCATCCTCACTCGGGTCTCCATCGGCGAGTCCACTCCGGCTCGGACGTAGCCTGCGGCTAGCCGTGCGAGTTTGGCGCCGGGGCCTTCGTGCTGCCGGGCAGCTTTGACAAGCCCGACCGGGGTGATGTGGCCCTGCCGGACCAAGCCGTCCCCGAGCACGACAAGATCGACGAGCTCAAGGCACTCAGCCAGGTCAAGGAAGGTCTGAGCGGCGTCGGTGCAGGGCAAAGGCGATCACTGCGCGAGGGGTGGGGGAACGGCATACCGGCGAAGCCTGATCTGGCGGCGGACGGTCATCGCGCCTTCGACCGTCCCGAGGTAGGTCCACGCCGAGTCCGGGACCGTGGCCCCGAGGAGGGTGGCGGCCGTGTGATGCGTCGCAAAACACGGGTGGGTCGTCGTCCGCATCGCCGCGAGGATCCGGGTTGTCGGGGTGACCTCAGCGGCCGCACTGATGTAGATGCCGTGCATCAGCCGTCGGAACGTCGGGCCAACGAGGTCCTGGTCGGTGATCCCGGCCCGCAGCGCGTCACGTCGCCGGAAGGGCCGGTCGGTGTCGAGTGAGCTGGGCCGCGTGGCCGGGTGGGTGATGGGGGTCATCGAGCTCGCCCTCCTGGTTTGTCTGACTCCTCCAGCGAGGATGCCCGATCGCGGACGTCCCGTGCAGGAGTTATCCACAGGGTCGCTCGTGGCTGGGTCGAGGTGAATGGTTCGGTGCTGGAGAGGTGCTCATGTGATCGCAGGGGGGATTCTGGACGTCTCTGGTTCAAGAGCCCGAGATCATCGGCGGGTGTGAGAAATTCGGGGTGGTCTGGGCCCGTGGGGCAGGAAGTTGTCGGTGGGTGTGAGGAATTCTGGTCCTGACGGGATGCGGGAGCACGAAACTATAGGCGAGTGTGGGGAATTCGGGGGTCTAGGCCCGTGGGGAAGGAAGTTATCGGCGGGTGTGAGGAATTCTGGTCCTGACGGCATGCGGGAGCACGAAACTATCGGCGAGTGTGGGGAATTCGGGGGTCTAGGCCCGTGGGGAAGGAAGTTGTCGGTGGGTGTGAGGAATTCTGGTCCTGACGGGATACGGGAGCACGAAACTATCGGCGAGTGTGAGGAATTCGGGGTGGCTCGGGCTGGTCTGGGCCTGGGGCCTGGGGCCAGCGCTGGGGCCAGGGCTGGGGCTGGGCCCTGGGCTGGGGCTGGGGCTGGGGCCAGGGCTGAGGCAGCAGGACGGGCGGTGGATCATGCCAATCCGGGTCAGGTGGGGTCGACGGCGCGGTAGATGCGCATCGAGGCGGGCAGCAGCACGGCCGGCTCATCGAGGGGCACGGCCACCGGCGACTCCAGCGGCCGGTCCCAGGCGCTGTCCCACACCAGTTCGTATGCCGTGAGCCCAGGTGGTCGGGGTAGCGTCACCGATCCCTCGTGGGCATCGCCGTGGAAGACCACAAGCAGCGAGTCGTGCTGCTCCGGCGCACCGTTGAGCAACATCTGCAGGGTGCGCAGCCGATCGTCGCCCCAGCGGTCCATCGTCATCGGCCGTCCGTCCGACCCGAACCACTCGAGGTCTTTCGACCCGTCGAGATGCACCTGTCCGCCACTGAAGAAGTCGCGCTGCCGCAGCACCGGATAGTCCGCCCGCAGCTTCACCAGGAACGCCGTCGTCGCCAGCAGGTCCTCCTGCCATGGCTGCAACGCCCAGTCGTACCACGAGGTCTCGTTGTCCTGGCAGAAGGCGTTGTTGTTGCCGTGCTGGGTGCGCCCGAACTCGTCGCCGCCGTTGATCATCGGCACCCCGGTCGACACCAACAGGGTGCCCAGCAGGTTGCGCATCGACCGGTGCCGCAGCATCGACACCCCGTCGTCGATCTGGCCCTCAATCCCGTGGTTCCACGAGCAGTTGTTGTCGGCCCCGTCGCGGTTGTCCTCGCGGTTGGCTTCGTTGTGCTTGTGGTTGTATGCCGTGAGGTCGGCCGTCGTGAAGCCGTCATGCGCCGCAACGAAGTTGATCGAGGCAATCGGCCCGCGGTCGCGGTGGTGGAACAAGTCGGCCGATCCCGCGAGCCGGGTCGCCAGGTCCTGGACCCCGTGCCCCGGCTGGCCCGACAGGTTGCGGGCCAGGTCGGTGAGCCAGAACGAGCGCACCCGGTCGCGGAAGCGGTCGTTCCATTCGGAGAACAGCGGCGGGAACTGCCCGGTCCGCCAGCCTTGGATCCCCAGGTCCCACGGCTCGGCGATGTTCTTGACCTGCGAGAGCACCGGGTCGGTGCGCAGCGCGATGAGCAACGGGTGGTCGGGGTCGAACTCATCGTTCTTCCCACGCCCCAGCGCCACCGCCAGGTCGAACCGGAACCCGTCGACGTGGCACTCCTGCACCCAGTAGCGCAGCGAGTCGAGGATCATCCGGACCGTGACGACGTGCCGCACGTCCAGGGTGTTGCCGCACCCCGTCACGTCGATGTCGTCGCCGCGGCCGTCCAGGCGGTAGTAGGCCCGGTTGTCCAGACCTCGCCAGGACAAGGTCGCCCCGCGCGCTGACTGTTCGGCCGTGTGGTTGTAGACGACATCCAGCAGGACCTCGATCCCGGCCGCATGGAGCAGTTTGACCATGCCCTTGAACTCGTCGAGCGCGCCTTGCGGGTCGCGGGCGGCGGCATAGCGGGCATGCGGGGCGAAGAAGCCGAGGGTGTTGTAGCCCCAGTGGTTGACCAGCCCGCGCCGCCACACCTCCGGCTCGGTGGTGAAGGAGTGGACCGGCAACAGCTCGACCGCGGTGACCCCCAGCCGGGTGAGGTAGTCGATCGTCACGGGGTGGGCCAGCCCGGCATACGTGCCGCGTAGCTCCGCCGGCACCCCGGGCAGGCGCATCGTCAGGTTGCGCACGTGCGTCTCATAGATCACCGACTCGGACATCGCGCGAGCCGGTGCCCGGTCCCCGCCCCAGTCGAACCTCTCGTCGACGACCACCCCGCGCGGCAGGTATGCCGCCGAGTTGCGGTCGTCGACGGCATACAGGTCCTCGGGGCGCAGGTCGGAGGAGGTGCGGTGCCCGTAGACGTCCGGCACCCACGTGACCTCGCCCTCGATGGCGCGCGCGTAGGGGTCCAGCAACAGCTTGGCCGGGTTGTAGCGCAACCCGTCGTGGGGTGACCAGGGCCCGCTGGCGCGCAGTCCGTAGCGTTGTCCGAGGCCCATGCCCGGGACGAAACCGAACCAGTAGCCGTGGATCCGGTCGGTCAGCGGGACTCGACGCTCGGACTCTCCGCGGGTGTCTCCCGGCTCGAACAGGCACACGTCCAGACTGTCGGCGTGACCGGCATACACACACACCTGGGCCCCGCCCTCGACCAGGGTCACGCCGGGTGCCGGCGGATGATCGCGGGTGGCGAGAGACCGAGGCAACATGTCGTCCAGCCTAGGGGGACACTACGGTTGTGGCATGACGGATCCGACCGCCCTGCCCAACTTCCCGCCGCCTGCAGATGAACATCCGTTGCGCGGAAGGGTTCTCGATGTGCTGCAGGACCTCGAGATCAAACCGAGCATCGACTCCGACGGCGATGTGGCCTTCCAGGTGGGCGACCCGGTCCAACAGTTGTTCGTGCGCTGCCAGGACGGCGACTTCCCGGTGATGCGGATCTTCGGGCAGTGGCAGATCGGTGCGCCCGCGCCCGATGACGCGTTGGCGCGGTTGCAGCGGTGCAACGACGTCAACCTGCAGTGGCAGGTCGCCAAAGTGGGCATCGCGGGCGACAACCTCATCGTCACCTGCGACCAGGTCGTCCTGCCGGGCGTCGATCTCAACCGTCTGGTGCAGTTGTCGGTGACCCTCGTCTTGCAGGTTGTCGGCGCATGGTATGGATCGTGGGACCAAGGGCGCGACGATGCGCCAGGAGCAGGAGGTCAGTGATGGGTGAGTTTGTGCGACTTGAGGTCGCCGACGGCATCGGGACGATCCGGTTGGACCGCCCGAAGATGAATGCGCTCAACCTCCAGGTGCAGAACGAGATCGAGGAGTGCGCCCGCGAGGCCACCGTCCGTGACGATGTCGCGGCCGTCATCGTCTACGGCGGTGAGCGGGTGTTCGCCGCCGGCGCGGACATCAAGGAGATGCAGACGATGTCCTACACCGACATGGCGGTGGCGGTCGAAGGTCTGCACTCGTTCACGACGACCCTCGCCCGCATCCCGAAGCCCTCCGTCGCCGCGATCACCGGTTATGCGCTCGGCGGTGGCTGCGAGCTGGCGATGTGCTGCGACTTCCGGATCGCCGGTGAGTCCGCACAGCTCGGCCAACCCGAGATCCTGCTGGGCATCATCCCGGGGGCCGGCGGCACCCAGCGGCTCACTCGCCTGGTCGGCCCGGCCAAGGCGAAGGAACTCATCTTCTCCGGCCGCTTCATCAAGGCCGACGAGGCGCTCGCGATCGGCCTGGTCGACCGCGTGGTCCCGGACGCCGAGGTGTATGCCGCGGCCCGCGACTGGATGGCCCAGCTGGTCAAGGGTCCGCGGTTCGCGCTCAAGGCGGCGAAGGAGGCGGTCGACCGCGGCGGTGAGTTGGACCTGGACTCCGGACTGGCGCTGGAGAAGTCGTTGTTCGCGGCGCTGTTCGCCACGCACGACCGGCTGGTCGGCATGGAGTCCTTTGTCGCCAACGGACCCGGCAAGGCGCACTTCGAGGGCCGATGAGCCGGGTCGGGCCGGTCGTTCCCGGGCCCGATGACGAGCTGAGCCTGCCGGGGTTCGGCACCGACGACGAGTCCGGTGCGGGCGGCTGGCGGGCCGGGGCGTTGAGCGTCTGGCGACGCCTGGGTCCGTTAGGCCCCCTCGGCCCGCTCGGACCGCTGGGTCCGTTCGGCAAACTCGGGCCGCTCGGACAACTTGGCCCGCTCGGCCCCCTCAGCCCACTGGCGATCCTCACCGGAGCGCGTCGCGGCGAGGGGTTCGACGTCCTGGTCGTCTATGTCCCGCACGAGAGCACCGAAGCCGTGCTCACGGCGCTCTTCGCTGCCGGTGCCGGTGCGATCGGTGACTACCGCGAATGTGCCTGGGTGACGGCGGGGACCGGCCAGTTCCGGGCCTTGCGGGGGGCGACCCCGACGGTCGGCCAGATCGGCGAATTGGTCACCGTGGCCGAAGACCGCTGCGAGCTGGTCATCCCGGCTGGTCGGCGCGATGAGGTCGTCGCGGCCCTGCGCGCAGCTCACCCCTACGAGGAGCCCGCCTTCCACATCCTCGGAACGGCCCACTGACAGCGCTCGCGGGTCCCTGACGTGCCCGTATGCCGTCCGCCCGCGGTGAACGGGGTTTTCGGTCGCGCGCACCCTCTGGTTGGATCGGGAGGATGAGTGTGGCGCGAGACAGTTTCCAGGTGGACCTGAGGGGCATGGTCGACCTGCTGTCCCACCACCTCTACTCCAGCCCACGGGTTTATCTGCGGGAGCTGGTCCAGAACAGCGCCGACGCCATCACGGCCCGGGCTGCAGTCGAGCCGGACTGTCCGCGCCGGATTGAGATCGTCCCCGCGGATGTGGCCGACGACGGGTTCCTGCACATTCACGACACCGGGATCGGTCTGGACGCGGAGTCGATCCGCTCGGTCCTGGCCACGATCGGGGCGTCGACCAAGCGCGACGAGCTCGGCTTCGCTCGGGGGAGCTTCCTCGGCCAGTTCGGCATCGGATTGCTGTCCTGTTTCCTCGTGTGCGACGAGATCGTTCTGCACACCCGCCGGGTCGGCGCTGAGCAGACCTGGACCTGGTCAGGCGCAGCGGACGGCACCTACACCGTCACACCGGCGCAAACACCTCGCGCCGACCCGGGCACCGAGGTCGTCCTGCGGCCGCGGGGCATCGAGCCCCTGTTGGGGTGGAGCCAGGTGGGCGCGCTGGCCGAGCTGTTCGCGGCATACCTGCCGGTGGAACTCATCGTCCACACCCCGGACGGTCCCCGGGACGTGGGCGGACGCACCTTCCCGTGGGAGGACCCGACGCTCACCGGCGGTCGGCGGCGAGAGGCCGCCGAACGCCTCTCCGACGACCTGCTCGGCATCCGCCCGCTCGATGTCATCGAGCTCGCCGACCCGGTCACCGGGGTGCACGGCTTCGCCTTCGTCACCCCCGCCCCCGCCGGGCGCCGCGCCCACCATCGGCTCTACGCCAAACGCATGCTCGTCGGTGAAGCGGTCGAGGCGATCCTGCCCGACTGGGCCTTCTTCGTCCGCGCAGTCCTCGACGGTGATCGCCTCGAGCTCACCGCCTCCCGAGAGTCGTTGCAGGACAACGAGGCCCTGGCCGAGACTCGAGAACGGCTGGGCGCCGCGATCCGCCGATGGCTGCTGCGCACCGCCGCGACCGACCCCGACCGGATGCGCCGGTTCCTGCAGGTGCACCACCTCGGGGCCAAGGCCATGGCTGCCGAGGACGACGAGATGCTCGACATCGTTGCCGGGTTGCTGCCGTGGGAGACGACCCGCGGCCAGATGTCGCTCGCCGACTTCGCGGCCCTTGACCCGGTGCTGCGCTATGCCGAGAGCATCGAGGACTTCCGCCAGATCGCGCCGCTGGCTTCCGTCGGGGGCGTCGCTGTCCTCAACGCTGGCTACGCCTACGACGGCGAGCTCATCCGCCGATGGCTGGCCCGGCACCCTGGCAGCGATGCCCGCCGGATCGCGCCGAGCGAACTCAGCACCGGGTTCGAGCCGGTCGATCCGGCCGAACGGGCCCGCTTCGCGCGGCTGCTCGCAACCGCCCAGGAAGCCCTCGACCGGACCGGCGTGGTCGCCGACGTCCGCCGGTTTGCTCCCGAAGACCTGCAGGCCGTGCTGCTCATCGACCGTGACGGTCGGCGCGAGCGCGATCGCGCCGAGGTCCGCGAGGACCTCGACGGCCCGTGGGCCGCCCTCCTGGACGCGACGGCCAGGCCGCAGGCCAAGGCATCGTTTGTCGTCAACGCCGCCAACCTCACGGTGCGCCGGCTCGCCGAGCACCCCGACGCAACGCTGCAACGACACGTCATCGAAGCGCTCTATGCCCACGCCCTCATCGCCGGACAACACCCCTTGCGTCCGGTCGACAGCGCACTCGTTTCCCGAGCATTGCCCAACCTCATCGATCGTGCCCTCGACGGGAGACCGACATGACCTATCCCAGTGACTGCGACCCCCAGGTCATCGAGTTGCTTCAAGAGATCGAGGCCATGCCTGAGGGCCTGGAACGCGTCCGCCGGTGCGAACACGCCGTCTCGGTCGCCACTCGGTTGGGCGGGTTCGACAACGAGTACTGGACCCGTCTCTACCTCATCGACTCTGCCTACCACGTGCCCAACGACCCCAGCCTGCTCACCCACTACTCGTGGCTGCGCCGGGCGCTGGACACCGCAGGGGAGCGGTTGGACGAGGAGGACCGCCGCTCGGTGCTCTGGCGGCTCAAGTGGGCCCTCACCCAGGTCGTCGGCACCCCGGAGATCCCTCTGGAGACCGCCCGGGCGACCATCGACGACGTCGAGGGGGCCTTCCGCGCGCATGGGGCGGCGCTGCGACCGATCCATCAACACCGTGCGGCACTCGCCGACGAGATCGGCGAGCGGGCGGAGGCGGGCGCGCACCTGGACCGATGGGTCGCCGCATCCCGCGACGACGTCTCGGACTGTCACGCCTGCGAATGCCGTGAGCAGGCGCGGCTGGTCGCCGATGGCGATCCGGAGCGAGCGCTCACCCTCATCCAGCCGGTCGTCGACGGATCGCTCACCTGTGGGGAGGAGCCCCAGTCCTGCCTCGCGTATGCCGCCGAATGGCACACCCGCCTCGGCCAGCGGCAGGAGGCGGCCGCGGCATACCAACGGGGGTGGCGGCTGAGTGCCTCGGACCCGAAGGCCGCGGACGCCGTCGGTCGCCAACTGGTGGCCCTCACCCGCATCGGGAACGTCGACCGCGCCGTCGACCACCTGCTGCCGCGTCTGGAGTGGCTCCCGGACCTCACCGACCCCGGCGAGCGCGAGGTGTTCCTCGCTGCGGGGGCTTTCGTCTTGGCCGTCGCTGAAGCCGCCGGGCTGGCTCCCGCCGAGATCAACGGCCGCCGCGTCACCGAGGTTGCTGCGGACCTCCGAGTCCAGGCGTATGCCGTGGCCGCAGCGTTCGATCGCCGCAACGGTTCCCAGGTGCACACGCAGCGCGTGGATGCCCTGCTCGACGTGGCGAAGGTCAGCCACGAGCCGGTGCTGCCGCCGTTGCGGCTGGCCGTGGCGGGCGAGGGCGCCGGGTCGGCCTCTGACCCAGAGGTGGCGGCACTGCCGATGCCTTCGGGGGTCACGGCCCACGCCAAGGCCCTGCGCGAACGGATCGACGCCCTCGACATCGACGTGGAGCCCGATGTCCAGGCCTGGCTGGCACACCGTGGGGTGTTGCGGGCCCAGGCCGGCCCGGGCGAGTGGGGCGACGTCGCGTTCCTGGACCGGATCGCCGCGGCCCATCAGCCGCCGGCGCGCCGGGACGAGTTGCTGGCCGATGCGCTCGCAGCGGCCGAACGTGCCGTCGACCAGACCCAGCGGCTGCGGGTCCTGGTCGACCAGGCCGTGGCGCAGGGAGTCGAACCCGACTCGGGCGAGGCTGCCGCCGTGGCCACGCTGGCCGAGACGCTCGACACCTCGGGGGCGTTGGAGGACGCCGGGGCGGCGTGGCTCGCGATCGCGCGGCATACGGCCGGGCCGGCCCTCGCCGAATACGACCGTGCGGCGGAGCTTTTCGGCCGGGCCGCTCGCCCCTGGCGACAGGCCCTCGTCCTGCTCGAAGGCGCTCGTGGCGAGGCGGACCCAGCGCTCATCGCGGCGCGCATCGATGCCGCGCAGGCGCATGCGGGCTCCGGCGCTCCGGCCACCCTGCAGGTGCTCATCCTTGATGCGCGCTCCCGTCTCGCCGCGGCCCAAGGCGACCTCGACACGGCCATCGACCTGGCCTCCCGCGCGGTCGACCTAGCTGGTGACCTGCCCGTGCGGGTCCCGGTCCGGGACCTGCTGGCCGACCTGCTCGTCGACGATTCGCGCTGGGACGAGTTGGAGCCCGTCGCCCGCCTGCTCGTGCGCGACGCTCAACAGCGCCGCGATCCGGTGCTGCTCGCGCTGGCCCAGCGCTACCTCGGCGTGGCCCTGGTCGAGCTCGGTTCGTTCGCTGAGGCCGCGGAGTTGCTGGAGGCCAGCCTGGCTCGGGCGACCCAGGACCTGCCCCACTTGGTCGGCCCGATCGGGTGGGCGCTGGGCAACGCCCTGTCCGCCCTCGGGGAGCCGGGAGGTGCGCGCACGGCATACACGGCGGCGGCGGTGAACTTCGAAGCAACGGGACGGCCGGGGGAGACCGGTCACGCGCAGTTCCGGGCCGGATCCGCTGCCTGGGACGCCGGGGACGCGGAAGCGGCCGCCGCGCACTTCGACGCTGCCGCGGCACATGCCCGGCAGGCCGGTGACGCCGGGCTGTTGTCGGGGGCCCTGCGTCAGTTGGCCGCCCTGCGGGTCGAGGCCGGCGAGCTCGTCGAAGGGGTGGCCGACCTGGATGCCATCCCTGCTGTCGTCACCGAGTTCGCGCGGTCGATCGGCGACGAGGATGCCCAGGAGTGGACCGACCGGCTCTCGCTCGGGATCGCCCGCCAAGGCGCGGCGATGCTCGCGGAAGGCGGCGATGCCGCGGGGGCTGCCCAGCGGCTGCGCCGGGTGGAAGCGGGGCTGGACGGGGAGGCCGCGACCGTCGTGGCGGCCGAGCGCGGGGCCTATCTGGCCCAGGCCGGCGACCTGCGGGGCGCCGGGGCGATCCTCGAGGAGGCGCTGCCTCAGCTGCACGCGGAGGACGTGCTCGGGGTGCGCTTCCGCTGCGCGGGGCTATGGGCCGACGCGCTGGCAGCCGCTGGTCGCGTCGAGGAGGCCGACCGGGTGTGGGAGCGCTTCGGCACCGCGTGACCGACGCGGCCAGGGGTATGCCGCGTGAACCGCATCACGCGGCATACCGACGAGGTGGTGGGCATCACGCTTGAGGCGACGGGGAGGCGCGTCTTGACCTGACAGGATGGGCGAGACCCTTACCAGCACACGGGAAGAGGACGTTGCACCCATGAACATCGTCGTCTGCGTGAAGTACGTGCCCGACGCTCAGGCGGAGCGCACCTTCAACGCCTCCGACAGCACCACCGACCGCGTCAACGTCGACGGGCTGCTCTCCGAGCTCGACGAGTATGCCGTCGAGGAGGCCCTCAAGATCGTCGAAGCCGGCGAAGGGGAGGTCACCGTCCTCACCATCGGCCCCGACAATGCCTCCGACGCCATCAAGAAGGCCCTGCAGATGGGCGCCGACAAGGGGGTGCATGTCATCGACGACGCCATCCACGGCTCGGACGCGCTGGCCACCTCGCTGTTGTTGGCCAAGGCGATCGAGAAGATCGGCAGGCCCGACCTGGTCATCACCGGGATGTCCTCGACCGACGGCATCATGGGCGTCGTTCCGACGATGCTCGCCGAGCGGCTCGGCCTGCCTGCCGTGACCTTCGCGTCCGAGCTCACCGTCGGCGCCGGCTCGGTGTCGGCCCGCCGGGACGGTGACGTCGCGAGCCAGACGATCGAGGCGACTCTGCCCGCGCTCGTGTCGGTGACCGACCAGATCAACGAGCCGCGCTACCCGTCGTTCAAGGGGATCATGGCGGCCAAGAAGAAGACGGTCGACACCTGGTCGCTGGCCGACCTGGGTGTCTCGGCCGCCGAGGTCGGGCTGGACGCGGCGTGGACCAAGGTGACCTCCTTCGAGGCCCGGCCCCCGCGCGCCAAGGGCACCATCGTCAAGGACGAGGGCGACGGTGGAGCCAAGCTCGCCGGTTTCCTCGCCGAGCGCAAGTTCATCTGACCAGCGACGTCGGAATAGGAGATCACTGACATGGCTGAAGTTCTCGTCCTGGTCGACCACGTCGACGGCGCGCTGCGCAAGACGACCTCGGAGCTGCTCACCATCGCACGGCGGCTCGGTGAGCCGTCGGCCGTCTTCATCGGATCCGGATTCGATGCCGCGAAGGAGGGGCTCGCGGCATACGGAGCGGAGAAGGTGTATCGCGTTGACGCCGACCTGAGCGGCTTCCTCGTCGTGCCGCAGGCCGAGGCGCTCGCGGCCGTGGTGGCCCAGGCTTCCCCGGCGGCCGTCCTCGTCGCGAGCTCACCCGAAGGCAAGGAGATCGCGGCCCGGCTCGCGGTCAAGCTCGGCTCCGGGCTGATCACCGATGCGGTCGACGTCCAGTCCGACGGAGCAGGCGGGGTCGCGACGACCCAGACCGTATTCGCCGGGTCCTACACCGTCAAGGCGACCGTCACCAAGGGCACGCCTGTGATTGCCGTCAAGCCCAACTCGGCTGCGCCCGAGGCGGTTTCGGGTGCGGCGACTGAAGTGGCCGTGGCCTTCGAGCCGTCGGCGCTCGCGCAGTCGGCCAAGATCGTGTCCGCCGCCCCCAAGGCCAAGACCGGCCGCCCTGAGCTCACCGAGGCGGCGATCGTCGTGTCCGGCGGGCGTGGCACGGGCGGCGACTTCTCGAAGGTCGAGGCGTTCGCCGACTCGCTCGGAGCAGCGGTCGGCGCGAGCCGCGCGGCGGTCGACGCTGGCTGGTATCCCCACAGCCACCAGGTCGGCCAGACCGGCAAGCAGGTCAGCCCCCAGCTTTATGTCGCCTGCGGCATCTCCGGCGCCATCCAGCACCGGGCCGGCATGCAGACCTCCAAGACGATCGTCGCGGTCAACAAGGACGAGGAAGCCCCGATCTTCGAGTTGGTCGACTTCGGCGTGATCGGCGACCTGTTCGCCGTGCTCCCGCAGGCGACCGACGCGGTGGCGGTTGCCAAGGCCTGACGGGCGTCGCGGCGCGACGTCGCTGCACGGCATACCTGCGCGGGGTCTGGACCGAGTGTGGTCCGGACCCCGCTCCCGTATGCCGTCTCGGCGCACCGCCTGACGCCTGCGGTCCACGTCTGGTCCGGATTTCATCACACCCGCCGATGATGTCGGGGTGATGGGGTCTCGTGGGCCCGGATTTCATCACACCCGCCGATGATGTCGGGGTGATGGGGTCTCGTGGGCCCGGATTTCATCACACCCGCCGATGATGTCGGGGGGCGGCCTCAGGTGGTGGATGCAACTTCCCTTGTTGGAGGCTGTTGTGTTGGCTGAGGGTGTCCGGGTCGAGGCGTTGGGGTTGTTGTTGTCGGGTGAGTCGATCGGGGAAGCGGGTCGCCGGCTCGGGATCTCGAACACGACGGTGTGGAGGTGGGCGAGGCTGGCGGGTATGACCGTTCAGCGTGGCAGGATCGGTGGGCTTGCTGGCCCTAGTGAACGACGTCGGGCCGGGTCAGCGTCGGGTTGCCCGGCGCCGGCACCGGAGGGTGACTTCCTGGACGGCCGGGGTCATCTGACGTTTGCGGGGCGGGTGCTGATCGGGATCCGTCTGCGGGAGAAGTGTTCGCAGCGGGTGATCGCGGCCGAGTTGGGTACCACCGCGGCGACGGTGTCACGGGAACTGGCCCGCGGCTGTGGCGGTGACGGCTACCAGGCGCGGGTGGCGCACCAGCGGATGCTGGAGCGTGGCCGCCGTCCCAAGGTGGGCAAGCTGGACCCTGGCACGGTGTTACGTGGTGAGGTCGTGTCCCGGTTGAACCTGAAGCACTCTCCGCAGCAGATCGCTGCTCGTCTTCGGATCGACTTCCCGACCCGGCAGGCTATGTGGGTGAGCCACGAGACGATCTACCAGGCGTTGTACGTCCAAGGCGCCGGGGGGTTGCGCCACGAACTGAGCGTGGAGAAGGCGTTACGACACGGCCGGACCAGTCGTCGGCCGGTATCGAAGCTGCCACGCCGCTCGAACCGGCCCTGGATCGGGGACGCGGTCATCGGTGCCCGACCAGCCGATGTCGCCGACCGGGCGGTCCCGGGCCACTGGGAAGGTGACCTGGTCATCGGCGCGGGCGGCCGGTCAGCGTTGATCACCCTGAACGAACGCCACACCCGCTACACGCTGATCAGCCGGGTCACCGTCCACGACACGCTCACCGTCACCGAGCGACTCATCCAGATGGTCACCGCACTACCGCAGGGACTGCTGAAGTCCCTGGCCTGGGACCAGGGCGTCGAGATGGCTGGGCACGCCCGGTTCGCGATCGCCACTGGCGCCCAGGTGTACTTCTGCGACCCGCACTCACCCTGGCAGCGGCCCACCAACGAGAACGGCAACGGCCTGATCAGAGACTTCTACCCCAAGGGCAGCGACTTCACCCAGGTCACCGATCACGCCATCGCCCAAATGGAACACCTCCTGAACACCCGACCCCGCCGCATCTTGGACTACGCCACCCCAGCTGAAAGACTCGACCAACTAATCACCGTTGCGTCGACCACTTGAAACCGCCGGGGTGATGGGGTCTCGTGGCCCCGGATTTCATCACAGTGGCGACCTTCCTGGGCATGGTCGACACGGCGCAACTGCGCAACACCCCGGCCCGGCTTGCCGTCGAGGTCTGCGATTGGTTGACTCCGGCCGTGGACCTGTCGCTGCTCCGGCACCAACCGACCCTGGTCGGTCAGGGTGTCCGGCTTGAGCCGCTTGGCCCCCAGCACTTCGATGGCCTGCGCTCCCTGTTCGTCGGCGAGGCGCCAGGACCGCTTGCCGTGGCGTTGGCCGACCAGGTCAAACTCGGATTGGCTGTGGCCAAGGAGCGGCCGGACCGCGCCGATTGGGCGATCGTTACCACCGCCGACGGCCACGTGGTTGGTGAGGTCGTGTTGTTCTCGCTCGATGCCGATCATGACTCGATGGAGTTCCGGATTGCCTTGTCCGGACCCGAGCGCTTCGACCTCGGCTACGGATCGGAAGCCACCCTGCTGGTCCGTGACTTCGCGTTCGGGCCGCTGGGACTGCGCAGGCTGACCCTGGAGGTGGCCGCAAGCAACGCTCGGGCCCGGAAGGTCTACGACAGAGCGGGATTCGTCGTCGAGGGTGTGCGACGAGCGGTCCGGTTGGTGGACGGCATCTGGGACGACGTGGTCGACATGGCGTTGCTGTCCTCCGACCCGCGCCCCTGACCGCCCAACGCCGACGACCCAACAGTCGGGCTAGGGCGACCCATCAATCGGGCTAGGGCGACTCAGCAATCGGGCTAGGCGACCGATCAGTCGGGCTCGGCGACCGGTCGGCGCCGCCGCGCCGCCCCCGCGCGGCTTCGGGTCCAGGCCTTGGCCGGAGACGCCGCTGCGGAACGCACCGCCCTGCGGGTCCGGTTGGCCACCACCCGCAGCCGTCCCACGTCCACGATCCGCCAGCCCCCGGCCTGGGCCATGAGTCGCAATTCATGATCGGGGTTGACCGCCACGGGATTGCCCACGATAGCGAGCATCGGTTCATCGCTCACCGAGTCGGAATACGCGAAGCACTCGGCCAGGTCGTATCCGTGCGTCGCCGCCAACCCGCGAATGACCTCGGCCTTGCCCTCCTTGTAACAGAACGGCCCGGACAGTGTCCCGTCGAAGCGTCCGTCGGCGTCGCGCCCCGCTGTCGTCCCGACGCCGTAATCCATCCCGGCAGCCACAGCGAACCGTTGGACGATTTCGGTGGGGCTCGCCGACACGAGCACCAGGTCGTGTCCCGCAGCCCGGTGTTCGGCGAGCACCTCCCGCATCGTCGGGGTGATCGTCTCGACCAAGTCGTCGAGGAACCCGTCGGCGAGCCCTTCGACTTCGGACGCCGGGTGCCCCTTGACGCCTCGCAGGATCCGGTCGCGGACCTTGGCCGAGCTGTCGTCGCTGGCACCCCGGAGCATGAACGATGCGTTTCTCGCCAGGTCCACAGCCAGCTCGCGTTTGCTGACGAAACCGGCCCGGAAGGCAGCCTTGGCCAGGGGGATGTTTGCGGACCCGGGGATGAGCGTGCCGTCCAGGTCGAAGAACGCTGCTACGCGGGTGTCAGAGGGGCCGACGTCGGTCATGCTCGCGAAGCTCCTCGGGACGGGGACGAACCCGCCCATCATGGCGCACGAGCGGCCCGCTGGCCAGGGGCCACCGCTCACCGCTCGCTGTGCTCGCCTGGCCCACCCGGTATGCCGTCCGGTCCAGCCGGTGTCGCGGCGCGACGGCATACGGGGACAGCGGCTTAGGATCGGCGGGTGTCCGTCTACCTCGACCACGCTGCGACGACCCCGGTCTTCCCAGAGGTAGCTGCCGCGATGGCCGCCCAACGGGAGCACGTGGGCAACGCGTCCTCGCTGCACACTGCCGGTCGCGCGGCCCGTCGGGTCGTCGAAGAGTCGCGGGAGCGACTGGCCGGAGCGTTGGGCGCACGACCGTCCGAGGTGGTCTTCACCTCCGGGGGCACCGAGTCGGACAACCTCGCCGTCGCGGGCGTCTTCCGCGCTCGACGGGAGGCTGACCCCCGGCGGGTGAGGCTGCTGGTGAGCGCGATCGAGCATCACGCAGTTCTCGACTGCGTCCAGGCGTTGGTCGACCGCGAGGGTGCTCACGTCGAGTGGCTGCCGTGCGACAGCGACGGGGTCGTCCAGGTCGAACACGTCCGGGCCGCCATCGAACGCGACCCGCAGTCGGTGGCGCTGGTCTCGGTGATGTGGGCCAACAACGAGGTGGGCACGGTCCAAGACGTCGCGGCGATGGCTGCTGAGGCGCACGCGCACGGCATACCGATGCACAGTGACGCGGTCCAAGCGGTGGGGCATCTCCCCGTTGACTTCGCCGCCAGCGACGTCGACCTGTTGACGCTCACCGGCCACAAGGTCGGCGGACCGATCGGGTCCGGAGCGCTGCTCGTGCGCCGCGAGCAGCAGGTGATCCCGCTCGTGCATGGCGGGGGCCAGGAGCGCCAGATCCGGTCGGGCACGTTGGACACCGTTGGTGTGCTTGGCCTTTCGCTAGCGACTGAGCTCGCGGTCCAGCGTCTCGCCGCCGAGGGGGAGCGTCTGTGCCGGCTGCGCGACGAGCTGATCGAGGGGGCGGTGAGGCTGGGTTACGGCATCCGTCCGGGAGGGGTCTGGACCCCGGGGGACTGGGCCGGTCGCCTGGCGGGGAATGCCCATCTGCTGGTGCCCGGCTGTGAGGGCGACTCGTTGCTCTATCTGCTCGATGCGGCCGGCATTGAGTGCTCGACCGGATCGGCCTGCCAGGCGGGGGTGCCCCAACCGAGCCACGTGCTGCTGGCCATGGGTCTGTCCGATCGTGATGCCAGGGGAGCGCTGCGGCTGACCCTGGGCCACACGTCTGACGCTGGCGACGTCCAGGCGGTGCTGGCCGCATTGCCCGCTGCGGTCGAGCGGGCCCGCCGGGCCGCCGGAGTCGCGTGATGCGCGTCGTCGCCGCGATGAGTGGGGGCGTTGATTCGGCCGTGGCCGCAGCGCGACTGCTGGACGCCGGGCACGAGGTTGTCGGCGTGCATTTGGCGTTGTCAGAGGACGCCCGCGCCGTCCGCGAGAAGGCGCGCGGTTGCTGCACGTTGGAGGACTCCGCGGACGCCCGTCGGGTGGCCGACCGGCTTGGGATCCCGTTCTACGTGTGGGACCTGTCGGCGCGCTTCCGCACCGACGTGGTCGAGGACTTCGTCGCCGAGTATGCCGCGGGCCGCACCCCCAACCCCTGCCTGCGGTGCAACGAGCGGATCAAATTCGCTGGGCTGTTGGACAAGGCCGTGGCGCTGGGGTTCGATGCAGTCGGGACCGGACATTACGCACGGATCGTGCAGGGGCCCACCGGGCGGGAGTTGCATCGGGCTGTCGACGCCGACAAGGACCAGTCCTACGTCCTCGGGGTGCTCGATGCCGATCAGTTGGCCCGGGCGTTCTTCCCGCTCGGTGACTCGACGAAGGCCGAAGTGCGCGAGGAGGCCGCCGATCGTGGTTTCGCCGTGGCCCGCAAGCCCGACTCGCACGACATCTGCTTCATCCCCGACGGCGACACCCGTGGCTGGCTGGCCGGTCGGCTGGGGGAGCGGCCCGGTGACGTGGTGGACGAGGCTGGGGCTGTTGTCGGGTCGCACCGGGGTGCTTACGGGTTCACTGTCGGGCAGCGTAAGGGGCTTTCCCTGCCGCGCCCGGCGTCGGACGGGCGGCCGCGATATGTGCAGTCGGTGGACGTCCGGACCAATACCGTCGTCGTCGCGCCGGGCGAGTTGTTAGGGGTCGACGTCATCACGGGGGAGCACCTTCGATGGTGTGGCTCTCCACCTCCGGTTGGCGAGTCCGTGCCGGTGTCGGCCCAGGTCCGAGCGCATGGGGAGCCGCTTCCGGGTGTCGCGACGGTTGTTGAGGACGTCGTGAGGGTCACCCTGGACGCCGCGATCCGCGGGGTCGCGACCGGCCAGTCGGTCGTCCTGTATGCCGCCACGCGGGTCATCGGATCAGCAACGATCACCGCGACCGGTCGGCGCGGATCGTCGGTGGCTGGAGATCATCGGCGGGTGTGACGAATTCGGGGGTCTGACCGGCGTGGTGGCTGGAGATCGTCGGCGGGTGTGACGAATTCTGGAGTGTGAGCGGCGTGGACGCTGGAGATCGTCGGCGGGTGTGACGAATTCTGGCCAGGACGGGGCGGCAGTAGGCTCCCGTGAGTGACGTCTGCGAGTGGGATCGGCTCTTGGCCCGGCACCGACATCGCGGAGGCCCTGCGAATCCAGCGGGAGCTGCTGGGCGAGCATGACGAGCGGGCCGACGGGGTGCGCGGCATACCGTCACTTCCCGAGCTGCCGTCCCGCGGACCGGGCGGGGACCTCATCGGGCGGACGGCGGGATTGCTCGTCGACCTGGCCGTCGACCTGCAGCCCGCGGGCTGGCGCTTCGTCGACCGACCGGGTCACGACGCGGCCCGCACCTCCGCTTTCTGGACCGAGGACCTGGACGAGCTGGCCGCCGCCTTCGACGGGTATGCCGGGCCCCTCAAACTGGCCGTGGCCGGGCCCGTCACCCTCGCCGGCGGGATCTGGCTGCATCGCGGCGAACGGGCGCTCGTCGACCAAGGCGCCTGCCGGGACCTGGCCGAATCGCTCGCCGAAGGGTTGCGGGTCTTGCTTGCCTCGCTCACTCGGCTGGTGCCAGGGGCCGACCTCATCGTCCAGCTCGACGAACCGTCGCTGCCAGCGATTCTCGACGGTGGTCTGCCCACGGCTTCCGGGTTTGGTCGGATTCGCGCCGTCGATGGCCAGGAGGCGCTCCCGCTGCTGCAGACGGTGCTGGCAGCGGCCGGAGAGCGGCCGACGGTCGTCCATTGCTGCGCGGCATACCCACCGCTGCCGTTGCTGAGGCGAACGGGCGCGGGCGGGCTGTCGGTGGACACAACCCTGTTGTCCCCGCGCGGCTGGGAGGGTCTAGCCGTCGCCGCCGAGGACGGCGTGGCGCTCTACGCCGGGTGCGTGGCCACGTCACCCGACGCCATGGTCGACCCCGTGTCAGTCGCCGATCGCGTCGGGCAGGCGTGGGAGCGCATCGGTATGCCGCCCGCCCACCTGGACCGGATCGTCGTCACCCCGACCTGCGGGTTGGCCAACCTGACCCCCGCGGCCGCGATCGACCGGCAACGGGCCTGTCTGCAGGTGGCCGCCGAACTCGCGTCCCGGGCGAACGGCTGAGCGACGCTCAGCTGAGCGCGGACCCCTTGACGAACTCCTCGAAGGAGATGTTCCAGTCGGTCCAGCCGTTCCCGCGGTCGAGGGCCCGACCTGTGCCGGTCACCGTGATGGGGTCGCCGACCTTGGCCTGGTTGAACAGCCATTGGGCGTTGGCCGTGCTCATGCCGATGCAGCCATGACTGACGTTGGCCCGGCCTTGCGACCCGACCGACCACGGCGCGGCGTGGACGAACTCGCCACTCCAGGTCTCGCGCATGGCGTACTTCACCGTCACCTTGTAGTAGTCAGGGTCATCGGCCGAGACTCCAGTGGTGGCAGCGTCCATGACGCGCTCGGCGTTCTTCTCGATGATGACCTTGGTGCCGCTGCGGGTCTCGTAGCCGGGCTTACCGCCGGTGATGGGGATGGTCCGGGCCACCGCGCCGTTGATCGTCACGGTCATCTGGTGACTCTTGAGGTCGGCCTTCATCGTCAACGCGTTGCCGACCGTGAAACCACCGCTGAGGTCTGCCTTGCCGTAGGTGTCCTTGCCGGCGGCCAGCCCATTGATGGCCACCTTGACGGCCACCTTGGTGCCCGGCTTCCAGAACTCCTTGGGGCGCCAGTGCGCCTCGCGGCTGCCCACCCAGGCCCAGCCACCGGGCTGGCTCGGCGTCGACGTCACCGTCATCTTGCGTTCGAAGGCCGCCTTGTCGGTGACCGGGCTGCTGAACATGACGATGACCGGCATGGCAACGCCGACGGTGCTGCCGTTTTGGATGAGGGTCGCCGAGATCTGCTGTTTGGCCGTGAGCGCGGTCGTCGAGAACGTCGTCTTCGCGGATTTCTCGGTGCCAGCGGCATTGCTTCCGCGCATGGCCAGCGTATAGGTGACACCCGGTTCGAGCAGGGAGTGAGCCGTCCAGGTGCTGCCGTCACCGGCGATGTCACCGCCGACCGTGACCGCGCCGGCCTTGGGGTCCTGGTAGGACAGCTCGACCGAGGTGACGGTGCCACCCTTGGCCGACACGGTGACCAGGGTGTCGACCGGCACCGAGGCACCGTCGGCCACGCTTGGATTGAGGACGACGGTGTCATCGACGGGCGTCGCGGTGTTGCTGCTGCTGGACGGGGCCGACCCGGCAGCAGTCGGTGCGTTCGACCCAGCGGGGCCGACGGCGGTGGTGGAGGTGGATGTGCCCGACGTGCACGACGCCAGCGCCAGCGCCAGCAGGGCACCCAAGGCGACAGTTCGCGGTGCGGTGGGGATCGCGCGGCGGGCAACGCGGGGCGATCCTGCAGTCGTGGTCGTCATGGGCGGTCTTCCCCTGGGTCAGGCCGGCTCGTCCGTGAGTGTCGGAGCATGAGTGTCGGAGCAACTGTGGTCATAGGCAATCACCAGTGTCCGGCCCCCACCCGATGATGTGCAAATCGCGCCCGACTCGCGGACGGTGTCGGCGGCATACGGCAGGATGGCGCCCGTGTCCAGCACAGGCGACCTGCCCACCAGCGCGTCCGACGTCAGCCCGGTCGGACCCGATGTGCCGCCGGCCGTCCGGCACGCGTGGGCCGACCTCGCCGAGACGATCCGGGGGCACCAGTTCGCCTATCACGTGCAGGACGCACCCACGATCTCCGACGGTGAATATGACGCGCTGATCCGCGAGCTCACCGCGCTCGAAGCGCGCCATCCCGCGCTGCGAACCCCTGATAGCCCGACCCAGCAGGTGGGGGCCGCCGCCTTCTCGACCGACTTCCAGGCCGTCGACCACCTCGAGCGGATGCTCAGCCTGGACAACGCCTTCTCGCCCGAGGAGCTTTCGGCGTGGGCGTCGCGGGTGGCGCGGGATGCGGGTGGGGAGGGCGCGGCGGCATACCGGTTCCTGTGCGAGCTCAAGGTCGACGGACTGGCGATCAACCTCCTCTACGAGCGTGGTCGGCTCACCCGCGCGCTCACCCGGGGTGACGGGCGCACCGGCGAAGACGTGACGCTCAACGTGCGGACGATCCACGGCATACCGACCGTGCTCACCCCGACCCCCGAGGCGCCGGTGCCGGAGGTGGTCGAGGTGCGCGGCGAGGTGTTCTTCCCGGTCGCGGCCTTCGAAGAGCTCAACGCGAGCCTCGTGGCGGCTGGGCGGCCACCGTTCGCCAACCCGCGCAACGCGGCCGCCGGTTCGCTGCGCCAGAAGGACCCACGGGTCACCGCAAGTCGCCCGCTGCGGATGCTCGTCCATGGTCTGGGCGCGCGTCGCGGCTTCGAGGTGTCCCGCCAGAGCGAGGCGTATGCCGTGCTCCACGATTGGGGGCTGCCCACCTCCGCGCGCTGGCGGGTTGTCGAGGACATCGCCCAGGTTCAGCAGTTCGTCGACCACTTCGGCGAGCACCGGCATTCGGTCGAGCACGAGATCGACGGGGTCGTCGTCAAGGTCGACGAGGTGGCGGTGCAGCGGGTCCTGGGGTCGACCTCGCGGGCGCCGCGCTGGGCGATCGCCTACAAATACCCTCCGGAGGAGGTCAACACGGTCCTGCGCGCGATCCAGGTCGGGGTCGGGCGGACCGGGCGGGTGACCCCATACGGGGTGATGGACCCGGTGGTCGTGAGTGGCTCGACCGTCGCCAACGCGACGCTGCACAACGCCTGGGAGGTGGCCCGCAAGGACGTCCGGGTGGGCGACACGGTCGTGCTGCGTAAGGCCGGTGACGTCATCCCGGAGATCGTCGCGCCCGTGCTCGCGCTGCGCCCGGCCGACGCGGTGCCCTGGGTCATGCCGACACACTGCCCGTCATGCGGCAGCCTGCTGGCGACCGAGAAGGAGGGCGACAAGGACATCCGCTGCCTCAACGCCCGCTCGTGTCCGGCCCAGTTGCGCGAGCGGTTGTTCGGGCTGGCCTCGCGCGGGGCCCTGGACATCGAGGCGCTCGGGTGGGAGGGGGCCGCGGCCCTGCTTGATGCGGGCGTCATCGAGGACGAGGGCAGCCTTTTCGGGCTCGACCTGGCCGCCATCGCGAAGGTCCCGCTCTACACGCGGCTGGCCAAGAAGACCGATCCACCGGAGGCCGTCGTCGACGGGCGAGTGTTGTCGGCCAACGGTGAGAAGCTCATCGACAACCTCGCCAAGGCCAAGCAACAGCCGCTGTGGCGGGTGCTGGTGGCCCTGTCGATCCGACACGTCGGACCCACCGCTGCCCGGGCCTTGGCAACCCACTTCGGGTCGATGGAGGCCATCCGTGGCGCCGAGGTCCAGGCCCTGTCAAGCGTGGACGGAGTCGGCGCAGTGATCGCCGAGTCGGTCCGCGAGTGGTTCGATGCCCCCGAGAACCAGTGGCACCGCGCGATCATCGACGCGTGGGCGGCGGCGGGGGTCCGGATGGTCGATGCGCTCGACACGTCGGTCCCTCGCACCCTCGAGGGCAAGACGGTGGTTGTCACCGGGTCCTTGGAGGGGTTCAGCCGCGACGGGGCCAAGGAAGCGATCATCGCCCGGGGAGGCAAGGCGGCCGGGTCGGTCTCCAAGAACACCGACTGGGTCGTCGTCGGTCCAGGGGCCGGCTCCAAGGAGGACAAGGCGCGCGAGCTGGGGCTCACCATCCTCGACGAGGCCGGTTTCGTCCGGCTTCTGCAGACCGGGTCCCCGGAATGATCGTTGCTGCCTCTCCCGCCGGGCTCACAGATCGCTCACGTCCACGAGCGGACGTCCCGTAAGGGCCGCGCCGACGCGCCCATAGGATGGTCGTATGTCCTCACTGTCCCGCGATGACGTCGCCCACCTGGCCATGTTGGCCCGGATCGAGCTGACCGACGGGGAGCTCGACCGGATGCTCGGAGAGCTGTCGGTCATCCTCGACGCCGTCGCGCTCGTCCAGCAGGCGCCGACCGAGGGGGTCGAGCCGATGTCCCATCCGTTGCCTTTGGTCAATGTCGCCCGACCCGACGAGGTCCGCCCTGGCCTGACCGCCGCCCAGGCCCTGTCCGGCGCGCCCGAGGCCGACCAGCAACGCTTCTCCGTCCCGCGGATCCTCACCGACGACTGACCACCCACCTCCCGGTATGCCGTCCACGCGGCCCAGGCGCACGGCATACCGGCTGCTTCCCGAAGCCCCCGACCGTAAGGCCCGATCGTGACCCACGACCTCACCCGCTGGAGTGCCGCCCGGATGGCCGATGCGCTGGCCCGCCGGGAGATCAGCGCCGTCGAGCTCACCCAGGCGCACCTGGACCGGATCGCCGCCGTCGACGGCGCGGTTCACTCCTACCTGCATGTCGACGGTGAGGGGGCGCTGGCTCAGGCGCAAGCCGTGGACGACGCCCGCGGGCGCGACGAGGACCTGCACGTCATGGCCGGCGTCCCGATCGCGGTCAAGGACGTCATTGCCACGAGCGGGCTGCCGACCACCTGCGGGAGCCGGATCCTCGCCGGTTGGGTGCCGCCTTACGACGCGACGCTGGTCACCAAGCTCAAGGCGGCCGGGATGCCCATCCTCGGCAAGACCAACATGGACGAGTTCGCCATGGGCTCCTCGACCGAGCACTCGGCCTACGGGCCCAGCCGCAACCCATGGGACCTGGAGCGGATCCCCGGCGGCTCCGGCGGCGGATCGTCGTCGGTGCTGGCGTCCTTCCAGGCGCCGCTGGCCATCGGCACCGACACCGGTGGCTCGATCCGCCAGCCTGCCGCCGTCACCGGGACCGTCGGCACCAAGCCGACCTATGGCGGGGTGTCCCGCTACGGCCTGGTCGCCTTGGCCTCCAGCCTGGACCAGGCGGGGCCCTGTGCTCGGACCGTGCTCGACACGGCGTTGCTGCACGCGGTGATCGGGGGCTACGACCCTCGTGACTCGACCTCGATCCACGCCCCGGTGCCCGAGGTGGTGCGGGCGGCGCAGCGCGCCGACGTCACCGGGATGCGCATCGGGGTGGTCAAGCAGCTGACCGGCGAGGGCTATCAGCCGGGCGTGCAGGCTCGCTTCGAGGAGTCCGTCCAGCTGCTCGTCGACGCGGGCGCCTCGGTCGTCGAGGTCGACTGCCCGAACTTCCGGTTCGCTCTTGCGGCCTACTATCTCATCCTCCCGTCGGAGGCGTCCTCGAACCTGGCCCGGTTCGATGCGATGCGCTACGGCTTGCGGGTGCTGCCGGACGGGGTCGAGGACCCCAGCGCCGAGCAGGTCATGGCAGCCACCCGCGAGGTCGGCTTCGGCGCCGAGGTGAAGCGGCGGATCATCCTGGGCACATACGCGCTGTCCTCGGGCTACTACGACGCCTACTACGGCCAGGCCCAGAAGGTCCGTCGACTCATCGCCGACGACTTCTCCCGCGCCTTCGAGGTGGCCGACGTGCTCGTCTCACCGACCGCGCCGACGACCGCGTTCAAGATCGGCGAGAAGCTCGACGACCCGCTGGCCATGTATCTCAACGACGTCGCGACCATCCCCGCCAACCTGGCCGGCATCCCCGGCATGTCGCTGCCAAGCGGAGTGGCCGATGAGGACGGGCTGCCGACGGGCTTCCAGATCCTCGCCCCCGCGACCCAGGACCAGCGCCTGTATGCCGTGGGCTCGGCTCTCGAGCGCGAGCTCGCCAGCCGGTGGGGCGGGCATCTGTTGGATCGGGTCCCGGAGTTGGCGACGACAGGCGCGGAGGTGACCAAGTGAGCGAGCAGACCACTGACGCGGCAGGCTCCGACGAGATCCTGGGCACCGACGGGGTGCAGGGCGCTGTCCAGGTCCAGGCGGGCGGCCCCGACGCCGTCTTGACGTGGGACGAGACGGTCGCGGCATACGACCCGGTTTTGGGGTTGGAGGTCCACGTCGAGCTGGGCACGGCCACGAAGATGTTCTGTGGCTGTCCCACCGAGTTCGGCGCCGAGCCCAACTCCCAGGTGTGTCCGGTGTGTCTCGGGCTGCCCGGGTCGCTGCCGGTCGTCAACGAGAAGGGCGTCGAGTCGGCGATCCGGATCGGGTTGGCGCTCAACTGCACCATCGCGCCGTGGTGCCGATTCGCCCGGAAGAACTACTTCTATCCGGACATGCCCAAGAACTTCCAGACCAGCCAGTACGACGAGCCGATCGCCTTCAACGGCTGGCTCGACGTCGAGCTTGAGGACGGCTTCGTCTATCGGGTCGAGATCGAGCGGGCCCACATGGAGGAGGACACCGGCAAGTCGCTGCACGTCGGCGGTGCCACCGGGCGCATCCACGGGGCGGACTATTCGCTCGTCGACTACAACCGGGCCGGCATCCCGCTCATCGAGATCGTCACCAAGCCGATGACCGGGCTGGGGGAGCGCGCACCCGAGGTCGCCAAGGCCTATGTCGCAACGCTGCGCGACCTCCTGCGGGCGCTGGGCGTCTCCGACGTCAAGATGGAGCAGGGGTCGCTGCGATGCGACGCCAACGTCTCGCTGCGCCCGCGCAAGAAGAAGGCCGAGAAGCAGTCCGAGGTCCCGTTCGGCACCCGCACCGAGACCAAGAACGTCAACTCACTGCGCTCGGTCGAGCGGGCCGTGCGCTATGAAATGACCCGGCACGCAGCGGTGCTGGCCGGCGCCGGGTCGATCCTGCAGGAGACCCGGCACTGGCACGAGGACACCGGGGTCACGACCAGTGGCCGGGAGAAGTCCGACGCCGAGGACTACCGCTACTTCCCCGAGCCCGACCTCGTCCCCATCGCTCCGACGCCCGAGACCGTCGAGGCGCTGCGGGCCACGCTGCCCGAGCCGCCGGTCCAACGCCGACGACGACTGCAGGGGGAGTGGGGCTTCTCAGACCTGGAGATGCGCGACGTCGTCAACGCCGGCGCGGTCGAGATCATCGAGGCGACGGTTGCGGCAGGCGCGACGCCAGCCGGCGCTCGCAAGTGGTGGTCGGGCGAGATCGCCCGGCGCGCCAACCTCGAAGGCCGCGAGCTGTCCGACATGGGCATCACGCCGCGGGCCGTGGCCGAGCTCGACGGCCTCGTCCAGGGTGGGCGGCTCAACGACTCGATGGCCCGTCAGGTGCTCGACGGTGTCCTGGCTGGCGAGGGCAACCCCGGCGCGGTCGCCGATGCCCGCGGCCTGGCCCTGGTCTCCGACGAGAGAGCGCTCGGTGCGGCAGTCGACGCGGTCATCACGGCCAACCCCGACCTCGTCGAGAAGATCGAGGCCGGCAAGGTCCAGGCGGCCGGAGCACTCATCGGTCAGGTGATGAAGGCGATGGCTGGTCAGGCCGATGCCGCCCGGGTCCGCGAGCTCATCATGGAGCGCGTCGGCGGCTGAGGCTGGCGCCGCCAGACTCTGGCCGCCGAGCATCTGCCGCCGAGCATCTGTGGAGCGTCAGCCACGCCCCGGTGTGGCCACCACTCCACGAACCCTGCGCTTCCCGCGGGCGGGCGGTCACCCCCGCTATCCGGTATGCCGCGCGCGAACCCTCGCCACGCGGCATACCGGATGGGGGTGGTGAGTCAGCGCTTGCCGCCGCCGAGCAGCCCACCGAGGATGTCGGTGATGCTGGGCCCGGATTGGCTGCTCGACTGCGAGCCTGCGGAACCGGCGCCCGACCCGCCGCCGAGGACCTGGCCGAGGATGTCCCCGAGCACGCCACCCATCGGGTTGTCGGCGCCGCTGCCCGACCCGCGCGAGTCTGCTGAGACATCGGTGAGCTCACCGCCGTCGGTGGGGATGAGCGGGCCGGTCGGCCGTTCGGGCAGGTCGGAGCCACTGTCCTGCGGGTTAGCCGTCGACCCCGACCCACCGCCAAGGACCTGTCCCAGGATGTCACCGAGCCCGCCGCCACCCCCGCCGGACGAGGCCCCGCCCGCACCGCCGGAGGCACCACCGAGGACCTGGCCGAGAATGTCACCGAGCCCACCGCCACCGAGCCCACCGCCGCCCGCAGAGCCACCTGCGCCGCCCGCGGCACCCCCGAGGACCTGACCGAGGATGTCGCCCATGCCGCCCTGGCCGCGCAGCTTCTTGCCCAACCACGCCAACACCAAGGGCGCGAGGATCGGCAGCAGCTTGGCGATGAGCCCAGAACCACCGGCCCCACGGACCCCACCGAGCTGGGCAATGACGTCGTTGGTGTTGCCGCCGAAGATGTTCTCAACGATGGCCTGACCGTCCTGCTGGTCGATCGCACCGAGGTCGGCGCCGAGCAGGCTGCCGTCATGGCCACCAAGGGCCTGGCCGAGGGACAGCGCCCCAGCGGGGTCGCTCGCGTTGGCCTGCAACCCCCCGAGCAGCGCCTCAAGGGCGGTCCGCGAGGACGTTTCGGCTTGGGCTTCGTCGACTCCGAGTTCCTCGGCGATCTGAGCGAGCGGGACCTGCGCGAGCAGCTGGTCGATCTCTGACATGTGGTGTCCCCTCCGCGTTGCGGCAGCCCCAACGGCGGCCTGCGTTAACCCTAACGATCGACGCTCCGTTTGTGATGCCTGGCCGCGGCCGGGTTCCCCGCACACCTGATCAGTGACGCCCGGTGGCCGGTAACGTCACAGCCGTGCCAACCGTGACTCTCCCCGACCCTTCGTGGGTGTGTGACGTCGGGCCCATCGGCGACCTGCAGCTGCGGTCCTGGGACCTGTCCGACGACCTCACCGATCCGACGGTCGAGGTCGTCGTCACCCCGATCGGGGGCCGCTCGCGGTTGGCGCGCCTGGCCGGGCTACCCAGCCTCAAAGTCGTCCAAGTGGTCACCGCCGGATACGACCACGCACTGGACCACCTCCCGCGCGGTGTGACCCTCTGCAATGCCGCCGGGGTCCATGACACCTCGACCGCTGAGTTCGCTGTCGCCCTCATCCTCGCTGCGCAACGCGGCATACCGGAGTTCGTCCTGGCCCAACAGCGGCGGGCGTGGATCGCACACCGCGCCTGGCCCGCGTTGGGCGACCGGCGGGTGCTCATCATCGGTTACGGGCGGATCGGACGGGCCTTGGCGGCCCGCCTGGCACCGTTCGAGGTGTCACTTACGGTCGTGGCCTCGCGCCCCCGCGAGGGCGACGAGTTCGTCGAACGCGTGCATGGCTTCGACGAGTTGCCCTGGCTGCTGCCGCGCCAGGACATCGTCGTGCTCCTCACGCCGCTCACGGCATCGACCCGCGGGCTGGTCGATGCCGCCTTCCTCGCGGCATTGCCTGACGGAGCGCTGGTCGTCAACATCGCCCGGGGCCCCGTCGTCGACACCGACGCGCTGCTCGCCGAGACGGCCTCGGGCCGACTGCGCGCCGCCCTGGACGTCACCGATCCCGAGCCCCTTCCCCCCGAGCACCCGCTGTGGAGCGCGCCAGGCGTGCTCATCGCACCCCACGTCGGCGGTGCGGGTGACACGTTCCGGCCCCGCATGGTCGCGTTGCTGCGCGAGCAACTCACCCGGTATGCCGCGGGCGCACCGCTGCTGCACGTCGTCGCCGGACCGGGCGGCTGAGGCTGGCGGGCAGGCCCGCTGACCAGGCATGCTCGCGGACGTGACCGCACCGCCACCACCCAAACGTCTCCTGTTGCTTCGGCACGCCAACGCCGAGTCGACCCTGGGCGTCATCGACCATGAGCGGGCCCTGACCGATCGCGGACGTCGGGACGCTGCAGCCGTCGGTGGCTGGCTCGTGACGGCCGGCATCGACTGCGATCTGGTCATCTGCTCCACGGCGCTGCGCACCCGCCAGACCTGGTATTCGGCAGCGGCCGCCGGTGCGCGCGCCGCCGAGATCGACTACCACTCGGCGATCTATCACGGAGGTCCGACCGGGGTGCTTCGGGCGATCGGCGAAGACGCGGGTGACCTGGAGACGGTCCTCGTCGTCGGTCACGCACCGACGATGCCGATGCTGGCCGAGGCGCTGACCGGCGGTCGCGGCGACTCGCGCGCGCAAACCGAGCTCGCCGCAGGCTTCCCCACCGCAGCGCTCGCCGTGCTCCGGTATGCCGGTCGCTGGGCCGATCTCGGCCCTGGCACGGCCGAGTTGGAGGCCTTTGCTATCGGCCGCGGCTGACCGCAACGGCTGCCCGCGGCCCGTCGCGACGTCAGCCCTGCACGACTGCCAGAGCCGCGCAGGCCAACTGACCGACCTCGTCGGCCGTCTGAGTGGGCAGCCCGTCCAGCGGCCACCAGCGCAGGTCCAGCGACTCGGCGCTCGCTGTCGCCGCATCCTCCAGCCCCGCCGGCACCACCGCAGCGAACCGAACATCCAGGTGCTCCCGACAGTGCCCGAAGGCTCCCACCAACGTATGCCGGTCAAGCTGTGCGATCCGTGGCACCACCCGCACCCCGTCCAGCCCCGACTCCTCACGGACCTCGCGTTGCGCGGCGGCATACAGGCTGGGGTCGTGCGGCTCCAGGTGGCCGCCGAGCTGCAACCACAGGCCGGCCTTCGCGTGGTGGGTGAGCAGCACCCGGCGCAGGTCAGCATCAAAGACGAGGGCGCTGGCCGTGAGGTGCGCCGGCGGGCCCGCCTTCGCGACCCCGTCGGGGTGCGCGGCCAGGTGGGTGAGGTAGTCGGCGCGCAACCGCTGCTGCCGGGCGTCCGGCGGCTGCCACTGGCTCAGCAGCCGCACCGCGTCGGCATGCAGATGCCGGTATGCCGTCGCGACGCTCACTCCTGCGTCGGGTCCTGGCCCGACAGCAGCCGGTCGAGCTCGGCATCCATCGCGTCGGGAGCGGCGGGGTGTTGGCGCCGGTCGACGTAACCCATGGGATCGTCCAGGTCGGTCGCCGTCGGAGCCAGGTCGGGGTGGGCCCAGGAGCCGTCCCGCAGCGCGATCCCACCGGCGTCTTCCAAGGCCGCCCAGAGGTTGCGGGCGTCGCGCAGCCGACGTGGGCGCAGCTCGAGACCGACCAATCCCGCGAAGGCGCGCTGGGCCGGACCGCCGGCCCGCCGCCGCCGGACAGCTTCGCCGAGGGCTTGGGCCTGCGGCAGGTGCGCCGCGACGGCCCGGTCAGTGACCAGATCGACCCAGCCCTCGACCAGCGCGAGGGTGGCCTCGAGCCGGACCAGGGCGGCGTCCTGTTCGGGGGTGGTGCGACGCCCGAAGAGGTTGGCCTGCGAGAAGGCCTCCTGGACGGCTGCGAGGTTGCTGAGGTCGGTGAGCTCGACCGACCGGACGGCCTCGTCGATGGCGTCGGTGTCGATGACGACGTTGCGCCCGTAGTCGCGGACTGCCGCCTCCAATTGGGCTGCTAGCCAAGGGACTTCGGCGAACAGCCGGACGCGTGCCGCCTCGCGGACCGCAAGGTAGAGACGCACCTGGCCCTCGTCCATTTCCAGCCCGCGGGAGAACTCGGCGACGCGCTCGGGCAAGAGCGCCACGGCCCCCGCGTCGAGAAGCGGCAACCCGACCTCGGTGCCCGAGAGCACATCGGCGGCGAGGGTCCCGACCGCTTGGCCGATCTGGGCGCCGAACATCCCGGCGGACAGCTGCTCCAGGGCCGGACCGAGCTGCCCGAACAACCCACCGATCCCCCCGGACCCGCCGCCTGCGCCACCCAGTCCACCCAGTCCACCCAGTCCACCGAGCAGTGCGTCAAGTCCCGGGACGCTTCCGAGCGCCTCAAGGCCGCCTTCGCCAGCCCCGTCTCCCGTCAGCCCCCCGAGCTGTTCGACCTGGGCGCGCATCGCCGCTCCCGCGGCTGCTGCCACGCCGTCGGCGACTGGCTCGACCAGGGCGTACCAGCGGGGTGTCGTCGCCTCGACCCACTCCGCACCGCTGAGGGCCAGCGCCGGTCCGGCCGGGGCGTCCAACGTGGTGACCGGGTCCAACCAGAGCCGAGCAACCGCGACGGCGTCCTCGACCGCTCGGCGTTGCGCGACCCCGACCGAGGGGTCGCCTTTGGCCGCCACGACCTTGCGCGCCAAGTCTGTGGCGGTCGCGATCCGGTCGGTGGGCGACTGGGCGCCGAACAAGGATCGGAACTGCGCCTGGATCATGCCTGCCAGGGGCGAACCGCTTGGGTCCGCGCGTAGGGCGCCGAGCAGTTGGGTCACCTCAGGCGGGAACTGGGCGTCGGGACCGAACAGTTCGCGCAGGAAGGGTTCCACGTCCGGTATGCCGCCCTGCTGCCCCTGCTGCTCGGGCCGTCCATGCCCCCCGTGTCCCCCCGGTCCAGCAGACTGGTCCTGCGAGCCCCGGAAGCCCGGCGGGATCGGTCGGGTCGGCTGGGTGGGCTCGTCCGAGTCCTCCGGAACGGAGGTGGCGTCGTTCGGCTCGGACATGAATCGTGCTCCTACGCGGGGGGCTGAGAAGATGGCACCCCAGACAACCACAGGAGGGCGGTGTGAGTTCCCGGCCGAGCCCCGGCACCCGGGGCGTGTCCGGCGCGGCTATTCCGCTGGCCGGGTCCGCTCCGCGCGTCGGCGTGCTCGGCGCAGCCAGCATTCCAGGCGCCCGGATCCTTGAGGTCGTGGCCCGCGCTGCTCGGTCAGCGGGTGACTCTCGACCGCCGGTGGCCATCGACAAGCTCCGGGGTCGGGTGGCGACGGCGCAATGGCGACTGGCTGACCCGGCCACCCCGGCCGTGGTTCGAGCCCTGCGCGACCTCGATGTCGCGGTCTGGGTGGCCGCTGAGACCGACCTGGAGAGCGCCCTGCGCGTGCGCCCCACCGAACGTCGCGAGCGCGTCGTGCGCACCGCCCAGACCCTCGTCACGGCAACCGCGGCGGCTGGGGTCCCGCGCCTGATCGTCGTCACGTCGGCGCAGGTCTACGGCGCCGCCGCCGACAATCCAGTGCCCTTGTCCGAGGACGCGCACCTCAACGGCATACGCGACGGGGGCATCGTCGGTGACCTGCTTGCTGTCGAGGACGTCATCGAGGACGCTCGACGGGTCCACCCTGGGCTGTCGATCACTGTCGTTCGACCGGCTGCCCTCGTCGGGCCGGGCATCGACACGGTCGTCACCCGCCACTTCGAGGCCCCTCGGCTGCTCACGGTCAAGGGCGCCAACCCCGCCTGGCAGTTCTGCCACCTCGATGACCTGGCGGCGGCCGTCGGGGTCGTCACCCGCAGTGAGCTTGGCTCGGTCCTCACCGTGGGCGCGCCCGGTTGGCTGAGCCAGGAGCAGGTCGAGGCGCTGACTGGGATGCGCCGCATTCAGCTCTCTGAAGCCACCGCTCTCGGCACGGCGGCCCGGTTGCATCGATTCGGCGTGCTCCCCGCCCCCGCGAGCGAGTTGGCCCACGCCCTGTATCCGTGGGTCATCGACTCGGCGCGGTTGCGAGCGGGCGGCTGGGCGGCGGCATACGACAACGAGACGTGCGTGGGAGTGATGCTGGAGTCGATCAAAGGTCGGCATGCGGTCGTGGCCCGACGGGTCGACCGCAAGGACGCCGCCTTGGGGGCCGCCAGCGCCGCGGTTGCGCTCGTCGGCACGGCCGCGGTCCTCAGGCGGGCGAGGCGGTCATGACGGCCGGTCGCAGCGGCGCCGTCGCCTTCGCCCGCGTTCAGGACGCACCCTTGTCCGTCGATGAGGTCATGGCGGCCGTCCGTCACGACCGGGCGGGCGCCGTGGCCCTGTTCGTCGGCCAGGTCCGCGACCACGACGGGGGCCGGGGGGTCGCGGCCTTGGACTATTCCGCGCATCCGAGCGCGGACTCGGTGGCCGCCACCATCGCTGCCCGGTATGCCGCCCTCCCGGGCATCGAGCGGATCGCCCTTGCCCACCGGGTGGGCGCGCTGGTTGTCGGAGACCTCGCGATCGTCGCCGCCGTCAGCTCGGCCCATCGCGGTGCGGCATTCCAGACGTGTGCCGATCTGGTCGAAGATGTCAAAGCGCATCTGCCGATCTGGAAGCATCAGCAGTTCGAGGACGGCACGCAGGAATGGGTGGGGATCGAATGAGCGGGTCTGGGTCGTGGCCGGGCGAGTGGAGCCCGCCTGACGTCGGGTCTGCGATCATCGACAGCCGCAGCGCACGGCATACGGGTCGACGCCGGTGGCGCCCCTGGATGGGACTCGCGATCGGCATCACCCTCGCGATGGTCGTTGCGGTCCTCGCGGCGGTCGTCCCGGTGCCTTACGCCATCCTCAAGCCTGGGCCGGCGACCGACGTCCTGGCCACCCACGCGGGGTCGGACGGCAAACAGGTGCCGCGAATCCTCATCGAGGGGACCCCGATCTACCCGACGACGGGCTCGCTGGAGTTCACCACGGTCCGGGTCACCGGGGGCCCCGGATTCCCGGTCAACGCCTGGGACCTGCTCTATGCCTGGATCAGCCCGGTGGAGGACGTCTATCCGGTCGACGACCTGTTCCCACCCCAAGCCACCCAGGAGCAGGTTGCCGAGGAGAACAAGGCCGAGATGGCCGGCTCGCAGCAGGAGGCGGCAGCTGTTGCGCTCCGGGCGCTGGGCAAGGACGTCCGTCAGGTTGTCGTCATCCGCCAAGTGGTCGCCGGTGCCCCGTCCGAAGGGGAGCTCAAGGCGGGCGACATCCTGGTGTCGATCGGGGGTTCACCAGCCACCGACTCGACGGCGATCCGGACCGCCATCCAGGCGGTCACCCCAGGTGATGCGGTCGAGGTCGTCGTGGAGCGCAGCGGGTCGAAGGTGACCACGCACCCCCGCACCCGCAAGGCCGACGACGGTCGGACCGTGCTCGGGATCCTGCTCGGGGCCGACTACAAATTGCCTTTCGCCGTGACGATCGACGCCGGCAACGTCGGGGGCCCGTCGGCCGGGCTGATGTTCGCCCTGGGGATCTACGACACCCTCACCGAAGGCTCGATGACCGGTGGGGCGATCATCGCGGGCACGGGCACCATCGACGACGCGGGGAAGGTCGGACCGATCGGCGGGATCGCCCAGAAGATGGTCGGGGCTCGCCAAAGCGGCGCGACGTTCTTCCTGGCCCCCGCGGACAATTGCTCCGAGATCGTCGGGCGTGAGCCCGGCGGTTTGCAGATCGTCAAGGTCGCGACGTTCGAGGACGCCCGCGCGGCCGTCACCGCCATCGGTGCCGGGACCACGTCCGGTCTGCCGCACTGTTGACCGACCGGTGTGTGACCGCCCGGTGCCAGACCGCCCGGGGTGTGACCGCCCGGTGTGTGACCGACGGTATGCCGGTCGGCGATGGTGATCGCATCCACAACCGTAGGTAGATTGACCTGGTGGATGACCAAGAGTGGTTGGACGGCGAATCCGAACAAGCGCAGAACGGCCCGCAGGGCGGTGGTCGGGCCGTCCTCCGCCGGCGGCGCAGCCCCTTGGGCGTCACCGTCACCGTGTTGGTTGGGCTGGGCATCATCGCGTCGGCCATCGCCCAGGTGTGGACCGAGGTCATGTGGTTCGACTCGATCAACCTGCGCTCGGTGTTCACGACCCAGCTCGGCGCGCAGGTGCTGTTGGGCATCGGCGGTGGGCTGATCACGGCTGTTCTCGTGTGGTCGAGTCTGCACTTCGCGCACCGCGCCCGGCCCATCTACCCGCCGGTCACCCCTCAACAGGATGCGTTGGACCGCTATCGCGAGGCCCTGGAGCCGATCCGTCGACTGGCGACCATCGGCATCCCGCTGCTGGCCGGGCTCGTCACCGGCCTCACCGCGTCAGCTCAGTGGGAGACGTTCTTGCTGTGGCGCAACGCCCAGGCATTCGGGGCGACCGACCCGCAGTTCGGGATGGACATCGGGTTCTTCGTCTTCACCTTGCCGTGGCTGACCTTCGCGGTGGGGTTCCTCACCATGGCGGTCGTCCTCGGGGCGATCGCCGCCGCTTTCACCCACTATGTGTATGGCGGACTGCAGCTGGCCAACCGCGGACGGGACACGACTCGCTTCGCGTTGCTACACCTATCGAGCCTGTTCGCCGCCATCGTCGTGTTGCGGGCAGCGAGCTACTGGCTGGAGCGCTACACGCTGTCCTTGTCGACCTCGTCGCTCATGACTGGCATCCAATACACCGACGCCAACGCGGTGCTGCCCACCAAGTCGATCCTTGCCGTTGCCTCGATCATGTGCGGCGCGATGTTCCTGTCGGTCATCTGGACCCGCTCCTGGCGGCTGCCCGTCATCGGCACCGTGCTGCTCCTTGTCACCTCGATCGTCGTCGGCGGGATCTTCCCGGCGCTCATCCAGAGCCTCAAGGTCAAGCCGAGCGAAAAGTCGCTCGAAGCCCCCTTCATCGCACGCAACATCGAGGCGACGCGCGCGGCATACGGGCTCAACGCCATCGAGGTGACGAAATACGTGCCGAGCGACGAGGCGAGCGCCGAGAAGCTGCGCGCGACCGCGGCAGCCATCCCGGGGATCCGCATCGTTGACCCCAACGTCGTGTCGCCGACGGTGCGCCAGAAGCACGCCATCCGCAACTACTACGCGTTCCCGGATGCCCTCGACGTCGACCGCTATACGATCGACGGCACGTTACGGGACGTCATCATCGCGGTCCGCGAGCTCGATCTGGCAGGTGTCCCTGCGGGACAGCGAAACTGGCTGAACGATCACACCGTCTACACGCACGGATACGGGATCGTCGCGGCATACGCCAACCAGCAGGACTCCGAGGGCAACCCGGTCTATGTCGAGGCGGCAGTCCCGGCCGGCAAGGGCCTCGGGGAATACGAGCCCCGGATCTACTTCGGGGAGCAGTCGCCGGACTACGCGATCGTCGGAGCGCCGGCCGGGGCGGCGCCGCGGGAGTTCGACTATCCGGCCCAGGTCGAGTCGCAGCAGGTCAACAACACGTATGCCGGCACTGGCGGGGTCCCCTTGGACAACGCGCTGCGCAAGCTCGCCTACGGCTTGAAGTACCGCGAACTCAACTTCCTGCTCTCCGACGCGGTCAACCCTTCGTCGCGGATCATGGACTACCGCACCCCGAAGGAACGGGTGGCGCGCGCCGCTCCGTGGCTCACTCTCGACGGCAACGCCTACCCGGCGATCGTCGACGGGCGCGTCCTGTGGATCCTCGACGGCTACACGACGACGAACAACTACCCGAACTCCGGACTCACCTCGATGGCCGCGTCGACCCGGGACTCAACGACGAGCACCCGTCGCAGCGTCACCAGCCTGGAGCAAGGGCAGCTCAACTACATCCGCAACTCGGTGAAGGCGACCGTCGACGCGTTCGACGGTTCGGTCCACCTGTATGCGTGGGATGACACCGACCCGATCCTCGGGGCCTGGCGGCAGGCGTTCCCCGGTGTCGTCGAACCGCGCGCCAACATCTCGGCCAGCCTCATGTCGCACCTGCGCTACCCGGAGGACCTGTTCAAGATCCAGCGTTCGCTGCTGGCCAAGTACCACGTCGAGGATCCGGATTCGTTCTACGGCGGGCAGGACTTCTGGCGGGTGCCGCTGGATCCGACCCAGGAGACGGCGCGGACCGACCAGCCGCCCTACTACCTGTCGATCGCCATGCCGGGTCAGACCGCCCCGGAGTTCTCGCTGACGACAACGTTCATGCCGACTGGAAACCGGGAGGTGCTCACCGGATTCCTTGCGGTCGACTCCAACCCGGGCAAGGAGGCCGACGGCAAGGTCCTGGCCGGGTATGGGACGCTCCGGCTGCTGGAACTGCCGCCGAACAGCTCCGTCAAGGGCCCCGGCCAGGTCCAGAACGACATCGCCTCGTCCAACCAGGCGTCCAAGGCGTTCACCCTGACGCTGTCGCAGTTCATCAACAACGCCCGTCAGCAAGGCTCGGTCGTCACCCTGGGCAACCTGCTCACTCTGCCGATGGGTGGCGGGATGCTCTATGTCGAGCCGATCTACGTCCAGGGCACGGCATCCTCGCAGTTCCCCCTGGGTCGGGCGATCGTCGTCGCCTTCGGCAACAAGTTGGCCTGGTCGAACACTCTCGACGGGGCGCTCAACGAGCTGTTCGGAGGGGCTGTGGTCGTGCCGCCATCGAGCGGTCCGACCACCCCGACGCCGACGCCGTCGCCCACCACCGGTCCCACGACACCGCCGGGAGGGGCCCTGGCGCAGGCGATCGCCGACGCGCAGAAGGCCTTCGCGGACGGCGAGGCGGCCCTCAAGGCGGGCGACTTCGCGGCATACGGGGAGGCGCAGAAGCGGCTCAAGGACGCCCTCGCCCGCGCTGCCGCGGCTTCCCCAACCGGGTCCCTGACCGTCACCCCGGCGCCGACCGCGTCGGGCTGAGTCACGCAGCTCCGGTATGCCGTCCGCTCACCTTGAGTGGGCGGCATACCGTTGCCTGGGGAGGGCGCGCGGCCGTGCGGGAGGCGGCTCTGGATACGCGATTTGGCTCTGCCGCAACGCTCGCGTAAGGTTATGCCTACCGACGCGGGGTGGAGCAGCTCGGTAGCTCGCCGGGCTCATAACCCGGAGGTCACAGGTTCAAATCCTGTCCCCGCTACTGATGAGGTAGCACGACGAAGGCCCGGACCGATCGGTCCGGGCCTTTCTCGTGCGCTGTTGCGCTGTCCACGGACGCTGCGGACGAGGTGGTCAGGTGCGGGTGCAGCCGGGTTCGCCAGCCGGGGCGGTTGCGCACAAGAGGACTCCCAACGGGATGCTCGTCTGCCGGGACGCGCCGGCGGTGGTGTAGGTGATGAGCCAACCGTCGGCGCTCGCGTTCGTCGCAGGGGCGGTGGCCAGCTCGAGCACCAGCTCGTAGCCCTCGCCGCTGGACTCGACACACGGCGCGTCGACGATGTGGTCGGGTTGGACGCCGACGCTGGCCAGGTCACCGTACGCCGAGCCGATGAGCGGACCGAAGTGGAACCGCAGCGCATAGGCGACCACGGTGATCGGCCCGGCCGGGTTCACGGGTGTCACAGCGGTGACCTCGACGCTGCCGGGGGCGGTGAGGCACAGGACCATGCTGCCGACAACTGCGTGGCCGCGACGGTCGAGCTCGCCCATGCTGATGATCGTCGGACGTGGCGTTCCCCCGGGACGCAGCTCGACGGGGCCCGAACAGCCCGCGACGAGCGCGAGGGCAAGGATCAGGGCCGCCGAGAGGGGAAGGGTCGCTGACAGGGGAAAGGCCGCCGACAGGGGTCGCGCCGCTCGGGGGACAGCGCCCGTGCTCGATCGTCGGGACGTGTCCCGAGTTCGCCGCCGCATCGAGAAGTCGCGCATGACGTCGCCTCCACTGTCGTTCCAGCAACAGTGTAGCGGCGACGTCATCGGCGACGTCATGGGCGCGCTGGCCAGGCGAATACCTCAGGCGGCTGCCGGGCGCGCCCACCCGAAACAACAGCAGGCCCGGACCATCCGGCCCGGGTCTGCTGTTGAAGTGGGTCAAACGGTCAGATGCCGCGGACCTTCTCGGCCTGCGGGCCCTTCTGGCCCTGGGTGACGTCGAACTCGACGCGCTGACCCTCGTCGAGCGAGCGGTAGCCGCCCGAGTCGATCGCGGAGTAGTGGACGAAGACGTCCGGGCCGCCTGCATCCTGCGCGATGAAGCCGAAGCCCTTCTCGGCGTTGAACCACTTGACGGTGCCTTGTGCCATGTCTTTGGTGACTTCCTGTTCGTTCGGAGGGCACCACCGTGGTGCCGTCCAGGCCGCGGTGTCGCATCACCGGGATCCCGAGGAAGCCTGGAAATGACGAGGCCCGCCGACGGAGGCGGGCCCTGCTCTTGCGAAAGAACTGCTACTGCAACCGGAGGTCAGTGTATCAGCAAGCGACCGTCCGCGCGTCCGATCGACGAGACTCACGTAATAGGTCCGGGAAGGTCAGCGCTTGCCTCACGTGAGGATGTCCGCGTAGCGCGTGGTTCGATCCGGTGTGAGCCAGGAGCTGTCGATGACCGCGCGCCGTGAGATCACCA
>WBZS01000327.1_pt1 | contig 71239 bp, 66 predicted proteins | sample 5204201 | NCBI WGS metagenome assembly WBZS01 (sample SAMN12344357, study PRJNA552823) | activated sludge metagenome | biome: Activated sludge suspended growth; feature: Nitrification reactor; material: Wastewater; isolation source: activated sludge from nitrification reactor of wastewater...
ACCGCGGACGCGGCCAGGCAACGGATGTCGTGTCGGGCAGATCCCATGACCACCATCGGGCAGATTTCATGACCGCCAGCGGGCAACTACATGACCGTCACTGGGCATTTTTCCGTGTCCGCCGACACATGCGGGAAGTGGCGGCACCCGGCTCAGATCAAGGAGAGTCGGTACCACCTGGCACGGCGGAACTGGGCACTGGCTGTCGCCTCCGACTAGGGTCGAGACCGTGATCGAATTCGGGACCGGCGGTTGGCGGGCCATCATCGGCGATGGCTTCACGAAGGCGAACCTGAGGTTGGTGATCCAGGCTCTGTGCGACCGGATGCACGCGGAAGGGGTCGCGGATCGGGGCACGGTGGTCGGGTACGACCGCAGGTTCCTCTCCGAGGAGTCTGCCTGGTGGGCGACGGAAGTGTTCGCCGGCAACGGCATCCACGTACGGCTGATCGGTCGACCGGCGCCGACGCCCATGTTCATGTGGACCGTGCAGAACCGTGGGTGCGCGTACGGCATCGCCATCACCGCGAGCCACAACCCCGCCCTGTACAACGGCATCAAGATCTTCACCGAAGGCGGTCGAGACGCGGCGGCCGAGATCACCGACGAGATCGCCGCATCGGCCAACTCCCTGACCGACGCCGACGTGCGCTCGACGAGCGCTCAGCAGGCGATTGAGGCGGGACTGGTCACCGTCCAGACCTCGCTCAACTGGTATATCGACGCGATCATCGAGCACCTCGACATGGAGACGATCCGGCACCGCCACCTCACGGTCGTGCTCGACCCGATGTTCGGCGTCGCCCAGACGTGCCTACAGACGATCCTGATGACCGCCCGCTGCCACGTCGAGGTGATCAACGACCGTCGCGACGCCCTGTTCGGCGGGCGACTGCCCTCCCCGTCCGCCCGTACCCTCGAAGCGCTTCGTCACGAAGTGGTCGACCGTCATGCCGACCTCGGCATCGCCACCGACGGCGACGCCGACCGCCTCGGCATCATCGACGACACGGGAAGATTCCTGCACCCGAACGAAATTCTGGTGCTCCTCTACGACTACCTGCTGACCCGCAAGGGGTGGACCGGCCCCGCCGTACGCAACATGTCGACCACCCACCTCCTCGATCGCGTCGCTGCCCGGCACGGCGAGCAGTGCTACGAGGTACCCGTCGGCTTCAAGTGGATCTCCTCGAAGATGGCCGAGACGAATGCCGTCATCGGCGGCGAGTCGTCGGGCGGCCTCACCGTACGTGGCCACATCGCCGGCAAGGACGGCATCTACGCCGGCTCTCTGCTCGTCGAGATGGTCGCGGCGTCAGGACGCAAGCTGTCGGAGCTCTACTCCGAGCTCCTCGCCGAGTACGGCACCCTGGTCATGCTCGAAGAGCAGTACGAGATGACCGAGGCCCGGAAGGCCGACCTCCAGCAGCGCCTGTACGTCGACCACGATCTGCCCGCCTTCGACCGCGAAGTCGTCAAGACGAGTTGGGCCGACGGTGGCAAGGTTTACTTCGCCGGCGACGGCTGGGTCACCGTGCGGTTCTCCGGCACCGAACCGGTCTTGAGGATCATGTGCGAGATGCCGACCGAGGCCGAGGCCCGCACGGTCATCGACACGATCGCGACCCACCTGGACCTCTGACCGTTTCTCACGACGACTGGTATCACCTAGCCTGACCCCACCTCCAAGGTCGCAAGAACACAGAAGGCGGCGGCGATGGCACCACGGTTCTCCGAGGCAGGTGGCCCGTCCAGCCGCAGCATCGCCAAGGTCGGCGAGCCTCAGGCTGCGGGCGACATCCAGGAGGCTCCCCTCAACCGCGTGATCGCGGTGCCGGGCTGGGTCGGGCTGCCCGACGCCGACCAGTTGAACCTGCTCGTCCACGACACCGTTGCGATGACGATCCTGGCCCAGGACGTGTCGGTGACGGCCGACGGCCGCCCCGTGACCGCCGCCCTTGCCGTACCCGCAGAACGTCTTCAACCCGGCCCTCGCGGCCACCGGTTCCATGTGGTCGACGTCGCTGCGGGCACGAGCACTGCACAGGCTCCGGTCAGGCTGACCGACCCCGGTGACGCCTGGACGTACCGGGACCACTGGCGTTCGCCCGCCCCGGACCCGTCCGCCCAACGCGGGCAATCCGCCCCCGCCGACCTGGCGGCCGATCGCGACTTCCGAGCCCAGAACGTCTTCGCCGTCGCCGCCCACACCCTCCACGTGTTCGAACGATGCCTCGGTCGACCGATCCCCTGGCACTCGGGCTATCCTCACCTGTTTCTGGTTCCGCAAGCCCGGCTCGAAGCCAATGCGTTCTATTCCAGGGAGCACAACGCCGTCCTGTTCGGTTGGTTGCCGGCGGTCGGGGAGCTGCCGGCGCTCTATACAGCCTTGTCGTACGACGTCATCGCCCACGAGGTCAGCCACGCCATCCTCGACGGCTTGCGCCCCCACTACACCGACCCAGGCCTGCCGGATCAACTCGCTTTCCACGAGGCGCTGGCCGATCTGGTGGCGATGCTGTCGGTCTTCGGTATCGCTGGCGTCGCCGAGACACTGCTGGCACCCAGTGGCACCGGCGGCTACCTGTCCCGTGTGTCGTTGTCGGCCGACCCGGCCAAGCGCGCCGAAGAACTGCTGCGCACGCCCCTGACCCGCCTGGCCGAGCAGATCGGGCGCAGACGCAAATTGTCGGCCTTGCGCGCGTCGGGTGAGTTGCGACCGTTCACCTCGTGGGCGACCGATCCCGTGTACGCCGAACCCCACCGCCGCGCGGAGATCCTCGTCGCCGCCTTCCTGCACACCCTGGCCGCCATGTGGTCGGAGCGGATCGGGGTGTTCCGGCGGGTGCGCGGCGCGATGGACACCGAACGGGTCGCCGAGGAGGGAACCACCGCGGCCGAGCACCTGCTCGGCATGCTGCTGCGCTCGCTCGACTATCTGCCGCCCGTCGAGCTGGAGTTCGCCGATGTCGTGGATTCCATCCTGACCGCAGACCAGCGGGTGGCACCCGACGACAAGCACCATTACCGGGACGCCCTGGCGCGGGAGTTCGCCCGCTGGGGGATCGTCCCGCCTTCCCACAGCATGCTCGACGAGGACGGCAATCGGACCTCGAATGCCGGTGACGGCACAGCGACCGAGCCCGGGCCCTACGAGCCCGATCCGGACGCATCGCCCCCGGTCGTCCCGGGAACCGGGCCTCGCATTCGCTACGAGCATCTCAATCTCGTCTCGTTGCGCAGTTCGCCCGAGGCCGTGTACGGCTTCATCTGGAACAACGCGGGCCTGCTGGAGATCGACGTACGGCTCGACACCGTGGTGGAGCGCGTCATCTCCAGCACCCGGGTCGGTCCCGACGGCCTGGTCGTCCACGAATCCGTGGCCGACTACGTGCAGAGGGTGCGGGTCACCGGGGGCACTCTCCCAGCCGGGATGAGACAGCCCGCCGGCCTGGGCGGCGACGAGCCCGTGACACTGCTGGGCGGCGGAGTGCTCGTCTTCGACCAGTTCGGTCGGTTCCGGCTCCACCAACGCAAACCGGTGCTCGACGTCGAGCGCCAGAACCGTCGGCTGGACTACCTCGTGACCAACCGAATCCGCGGACGAGACGGGTACGGCTCGTCCGACGGGGCCGGTGACGTGCGCCGCTTCCAGCTATTGCACACCGACGAGGAGTGGTGATGTCCGTACCCACCCACGTGCGCCTCCGCGCGTACCGCGTCGGCTTCGGTGACTGCCTGCTGCTGACCGTGACGTACGACCAACCCGTCGACGGGCGCTCCCAGCGACATGTGCTCGTCGACTTCGGCACCGTCAGCGCCGCGCAACCGGGCCCGAGCCTGGCGCAGGTCGCTCGACTGATCACCGAGCACACCGAAGGCACCCTGGATGCGGTCGTCGCGACTCACCGCCATCGCGACCATATCGGCGGTTTCGGAAACGCCGCCGCGCAGCAAGCGCTCTCAGTCCTGTCCCCGGCTCTGGTGATCCGACCCTGGACCGACGTCCCAGGAGACGGCACCGCCCAAGGGCTGGGTCTGGCCGAAACATCGGTGGTCGCATCGCTGAGACAGCTCCAGGAGCAAGCTCGTGACGTTGCCTTCCTCGCCTTCGACAGCAGCCGGGCCGCCACCCGGGCTGCGCAGCTGGCTGAACTGGGCTTCGCCAATCCCGAGGCCGTCTCTTTCCTCGAGGAATGGAGCCGACCTCCATCGCGGGCCGAGTACGTCAAGGCCGGCACCCGGCTCGACGTCGCCCAGGTCGTGCCCGGCGTGACCGTCGACGTGCTCGGCCCTCCGACCTTGGCCTCGGTCCCCGACCTCGCCCACTACGCCAAGGACTCCGCCGAATACTGGCTCCGGCTGGCCGAACAGCAGCGTCTGCCGGAGATGTTCGCGGCGCCGGCACCCTCCGCGCGTCGCCAGGCCCGGGAGTTCCTCGCACCACCTGACGGCGTTGGGGCAGCCGCCTGGTTGCTCGACAGCCTTGAACGGGCCGGCGTCGCCCAGGGGTTCGAGTTGATCCAGGCCCTCGACGACGTCCTCAACAACACGAGCGTCGTGCTGTTGCTCACGATCGGCGATCGCCGCCTGCTGCTGCCCGGCGACGCCCAGGTCGAGAACTGGTCGTACACGCTCGATGCCGTGCTCGGCCCCGACGGCGGTCCGGCTCCCTCCGCCCGCTCGGCCGCAGGCCGACTGCGGCGCGCCCTCGCCAACGTCGACCTCTACAAGGTCGGCCATCACGGCAGTCGCAATGCCACCCCCCGACGCCTGGCCAGCCAGGTCTGGGCGGCGCGTACGACGCCCCTGACGTCGGTGATGTCGACCAAAGCCGCAGTGTTCGGGTCTACGGCGCAGGGAGCCGTACCCAAAGCCCAGCTCGTGTCGGCGTTGCAGGCCCTCGGGCCCGTCCACAGCACCGACGACCTCGCCCCCGGCGTGTGGTGGTTCGACGTCGGCAGCCCCACGACCGGACCAGCGGCGTTCACGTACCAGGCCGGCCCCCCGCAGCCCTAAGCCGTCAGCCGAGCGCGATCGCGGTCGCCGAGACGGCGAGCAGGGCCAGGATCGGCACGACCAGGGCTGGGTGGTACGGCGTCCGGGTGCGCTCGTAGCTCAACGCGGCCATCACCACCACTATCCCCCACCAGGGGTGCCCCAGCACTGGCATGGGTAGCATCAACGCGCCGCAGGAGGTGACACACGAGATGCCGAGTCGTCGCCCGTACCGCAGGCACGCTGCCCGCGCTCGGCCCGGCTGCAGCGGTGGGGCGACCGTGCGATGACAGCGGGCGAGCGACCTGCTCCGGTACGGCAGAACCAGCCACCAGAGCCCTGCCGCAGTCACTGCGACGAGCGCCCAGACCGGCCCGAGCAAGGTGACGAGAAGCCCGCCGAGGAGATGGAACACGACCAGCGCGACCAGCCAGACCGACGCCCAGCCGGCCGCGATGAGCACCGTCGTTCCTCGCCGGGCCGCCGACGGCAAGCGCAACGCGACCTCGCCCAGGTTCCACCCGACGAACGCGATCATGACCGCGATCATGGCGAGCGTCGGCGCGACCATGGTCAGCGCGGGTCCCGCAGGGTCGGCCGGCGCATGGGCTGGGTGAGCGCCACCCGCGGTCAACGCCGACGCAGCGACGTACCCCCACCCCAGCGCGGCGACGGGTACCACCCACCAGCCCGGGCGACGCATCGCTCGCGCCAGTCGCCGCGCCCACGCCGATCCGGTTTCGGCCGCCCCTGCCCGCGGCAGGGCAGACACCGTCACGAGACCTCGAGAGTGACGCGGGAGATAACGACGGGCACGACGTCGCGCTCGGGAGCCGTGGGCACCAGCGTCACCCGCAGGTTTAGCGGATGCACCCCAGAGACGGCAGTCAAGGCTGCGGTGACGTCGAGTCGCCGAGTCGCACCGCCGCCTGATCCGACACCGTCGTCACGGCTCGCCTCGCACACGCCGAACAGGCTAAGCACACCGGCATCGGCCGATTCGGTGACTTCACCCGTCTGGTTCGAACCTCCGGCGATGATCACGTCGTAGGAATTGGCCACCGGCAGGCGCGAGGTGATGCCGTCGAACCGCAACTGCCACGTGGACCCCGCAGGGAAATCGGCCACGGTGAGCGCACGATCGCCGGACCCCCCACCGAGCAGACTCACCTCGGTCCCGCCTGCCAGCGTCAGATCCTCCGCCGAGGAAACCGGCTCCGGGTGCGGCACGTCGAGTCCGAACGGATCGACCTCGGAACCCGCCGGCGCCGGCACCAGGGGTACGCGCGGAGCCGCGGTCGTGTCGTACCCATAACCCAGCCCGGAGAGCCCCACCATCTGCGGCGCGGTCCAGATCGCGATGCTCCCGTCAGTGCGCAGGAAGCGGAACTTCTGGGTGCGCCACGATGACTCCGACTCCGTGCCGACACCCACACCGTTGTCGAAGGGGTACTGGTGGCCGAGGTCGCGGGCGTACGTCTCCCAGAGTCGGTCGACGTTGCAGTGATGCAGCCAGAACACCGGATCGAGACCCGCCGTCTCGAACATGTTCATCGCGCCCCCGACCTGGCCGTGGACCGCTCCGTGCGGCGAGGCGTCGAGCATCCCCATCTCGTTGGTGCGGTGCAACTTCGCTGGCGTGACCGGCGGTTCGACCACCCCGCCACCGAACGACACGACGTTGGTGTCGACCTGATTGGCGTAATGCGGTCGGCTCAGACAGAGCCCGGCATCGGCCCAGCTCCTGCGCGCACCGGCGGGCAGATCCCCCTGGTAGACCCGGATCGGATTGAACAGGGGGTTCCGCACTCGCCCGTCTGGACCGGGGTCGACACCGGGGATGACGACGTCTGCGGGTACGAACTCGCCTCGCAACGGCTTCGGGAGCCCCAGCGCGGCTGGCGTGGCTTGATAGTCGGAGTAGTTCCAGTACGGCAAACCCCACTCGGCGGGGCCACCGAGTCGCACGATGTGCTCGCGTACGACCGCCTCGAACTCGAGCAGAAACGCCCGATGCCATGGCAAGAAGAACCAATTCTCGTGGGCGCACTCGTTCCAGATCGCCCGCTGACTGCGATACCTCGGCCACGAGGTCGCCGACCCCCAGGCGCCGTGCACCTGGGACTGGTATCCCCATGACGCCGGATCTCCCCAGGCCTTCGACAACGCCACCAGCCGGGTACGGGCCGCTGATCCCGTGTTCCCGGTGAGCGAGATCTGGATGAACTCCTCGATCCCCGGCGTCAGCGCCTTCATCGCTGCGACGCCCGCGGCGTACCACACCAGCTCGTCGTGCCACCCGTTGTCTGGCCCCGGGCGCCACACTGCCCGTCGAACGACTGTCATCTCAAGCTCCCACAGACTCGAACTGACCGGTCCCCCCTGGGGAACCGCTGATCAATCATGTCCCGGCTGCGGCGCACCGGATCTGGCGATCCGCCGCCCCCACATCTCTATCCGTACTCCCGTACGACCACGAGATGTGGTGGTACCGGCTCGCGGGAGCCCGGCACGTCCTCGCTCGGAACAGCATTGATCAGCGCTTCCCTGGGCGTCAGGGTAACCGCCACGACCGGGCAGCCGTACCCAATCTGCCCTCGGAACCGGACTTTGAGCGATCCAATTGGATCCCACCCTCGTCCAAAGGCAGTTTCGGTACGTACCAGCCCGCTGAACGATCCCGAACCTGGCAACAACCTTGAGGCCCGCGCATGGCCACGTCGCACTTCGCCTGCGCCGTACGATTCCCGGCATGGAATTGCTTCCCCTCGCGTTCGCGAGCGGCTGGGCCAGTGGGCTGAATGCGTACGCGACGGTGCTGGTGTTGGGGCTCATGGGACGGTTCGCCCACACCGGCGGAATCCCCGAAGGCTTTCAACGCACCGACGTGCTGATCGTGATGGGGGTGTTGGCGTTGTTGGAGTTCTTCGCCGACAAGATTCCCTACGTCGACTCGATCTGGGACACGATCTCGACCGTGGTCCGGCCGCTGGCGGGAGCCCTGATCGGGGCACTGCTGGGCGGCGCCACCGGTGACCTGGCCACCGTCACCCTCGCGGAGGTGGGCGGAGTCACCGCTTTGCTCAGTCACGCGACCAAGGCCGGGGTACGGCTTGCCGTCAATACGTCTCCCGAGCCGGTCACCAACGTCGGGGTCTCGCTCGGAGAGAACGTCGCGGTCGTGGGCGTGATGACCCTTGCCGTCGCCTACCCGGTGCCCGCCGCGATCATCGCCGGCGTCTTGCTGGTGATCGGCCTGGTCGTGCTGTGGTTCGCGTTCAGCCGGATCAAGCGAGGGTGGGCGGCCGTACGGAGATGGTTCCGGCGCGAAACCACCGCAGTGGCATGAGCAGGATCGCCGTCGTCGGCGCGGCGCTCGGCGGACTGGCCGCGGCCGTACGGCTGGCGAAGGTCGGCCACGAGGTCGTGCTGTTCACCGATGGCGAGAAGCCGGCGTGGCCCACCGTCGCTGACCCGGACCTGATCGAGCTTCCGGCCGCCTGGCGCGATCTGTTCCGCAAGTCAGGACGCATCCTCGACGCCGCTTTGGCCCAGCGTCACCTCACCCTTGTCCCGGTGCCAACCCAGCCCGTCGAGCTCGACGGCGACCTCGTCGACTGGCCGACGGAGCGCGGGGAGCAGTTCGCTGTCGCGGCGTCCCGGTACGGCACGGCCGCCGCCGAGCGGTGGCGCGACCTGCTCGACGATCTGGTCGACACGTGGCAGGTGGTGCGACGGGCCGACCTCGAGTACGACCGCGTGCCCCACGACCACGCGGTCCAGGCATTGCTCGACGCCCCCCGCACGGTCGAAGACCTCGCCCGGAGGATCGACTCACCGCTGGCCGGTTTGGTCTTGTCGACCGCTCGCGACCTCGGCTCCGACCCTGCGCACACTCCGTTCTGGATCGCGACCAGACTGGCCGTTCGCCGTACCTTCGGCCTCTGGCGGTTACGAGGGACCGACGGAGAACCGGTGGCTGCCGCGACGCTGATCGAGGTCCTGTTGGGCCGATTGGCTGATCGCAGCGTCGAGGTACGGCCCGACTCGCCCCGGCGAGTGAGCGGCACCGACGGCGGCGTTTCGATCTCCCTCGCTTCCGGACAGCTCGACGCCGACGCGGCCGTCAGCGCAGTCGACCTCTGGCGCCACGCGGACCTGCTGGGCCGGAGACCGATCTCGGTGACACACCCACGCCGACTCGGGCCGTTGTCCTGGCCAGGTCCACCCCGACCGCTGCACGCCGCGCTCCGATGCCCTGATCCGCATCCCGCTTGGGACGGTGCCAACACGGCCGCCGCGCTCCTCCCGATCCGCGATCCGGAGCCGCGCGTCTTCTACGCGGGGTGCGGCGGGCTCGCTGGGCCGCTGCCGTGGGCGCGAGTGCTGGCCGGAGCAGCCGCGTCGTACCTCGCCCACGAAGCGGTGACCGGCGACGATATCCGACCGACGAACCGTCGAGTCTGATCCCTCGGTCGGGGCTGCTGATCGCGACGCTAGGATTGTCGTTCTGTCCGATGCCGAACGGCTCGAGGAGGACCGTGGCCAAGCCCACCAGCATGCTGGAGCACGAGCTCGCGCTCGAGCAGGCCCACGTCGACATCGTCTACGCCCAACTCGCCCACGCGACCCGATCCGCGCGTCAGATCGCGGCAGAAGGCGCGGCTCGGTACAGCTCCGATCGCGAGTCGTACGTGCGCGAGGAGGACGGCACCGCACTGTTCGAACGTGACGCGTTCGCCTACCAAGCCGCCAAGCGCCTGGCCGTCCTGGAGGCCGAGTACGAGGGCCTCGTGTTCGGAAAGCTCGACCTGACCGATCGCGAGGTCAGGTACGTCGGCCGGATCGGCGTGCGGGACGAAGAGTTCGAACCCCTCGTGATCGACTGGCGGGCACGGGCCGCCGAACCGTTCTATCGCGCAACCCCGACCGAGCCGATGGACGTCGTCCGCCGGCGGGTGCTCCGCTGCCGCGACGACGTCGTGATCGGCATCGAAGACGACCTGCTCGACTCCGAAGCGGCCCCTGACGACCTGATCGTGATCGGCGAGGGAGCCCTCATGGCCGCCCTGAGCCGCGCTCGCGGTCATCAAATGAAGGACATCGTCGCCACGATCCAGGCCGAGCAGGACGAGGCGATCCGGGCGCCCTACGCCGGCGTGACCGTAATCGCCGGAGGTCCGGGTACGGGCAAGACCGTCGTCGGGCTGCATCGCACGGCCTACCTCCTCTACACCAACCGGCGCCGGTTCGAGAACGGCGGAGTCCTGGTCGTCGGCCCGTCTCCGGTGTTCATGAACTACATCGAGCGGGTGCTCCCCAGCCTCGGCGAAGACACCGTCACCCTTCGATCGCTTGGGGAGATGGCCGGCGACGTGCTCTCGGTGTCGGCCACCAGACTCGACGCCACCGCTGCCGCCGTCGTCAAGGGCTCGTTGCGGATGCTGCCTGTGCTGCGACGCCTCGTCGCCGAACCGCTGACTCCGCTCTCGCCTGGCGGCCTGTTGGTGAGCGTCAAAGGGGAACCGCTGCGCCTGCCGGTCTCGCAACTGGACCGGATCAGGACCCACGTGCTCGCCCACCATCGCTTCAACCAGGCCCGTGAGGCGGCCGAGTCGGCGTACGTCTCGGCGCTCTGGGCCAAGCGTCCCGACGACCTCGACGTGGAGAACTACGACGAGTTCGACGACCGAGTGCGCAGCACTGCCGCGTTCCGGGACCTGGTCGACACGTCCTGGCGTCCCGTGGGAGCCGAGGACATGCTCGCGCGACTCGCCGATCCCGACCTCGTCGCCCGGATCGCCGGGCACGATCTCGACGCCGATCAGCAGGCGGCGATCGTCGCCTCGTACTCCGAACCTGGCTGGTCCGTCGCCGACGTCGCGCTGTTGGACGAGTTGGTGGCGCTGGTCGGCCCCGTGCCCCACGAGCCCGACTCCGGCCCGGACCTCTTCGTCGATTCCGGCAGCGTCGCCGAACTGGTCACGGTGGCCGACCTGCTGGTCGACCGGCGTGACGTCGACCGGGACGAACCTCATTCGACCTACGCCCACGTGTTGGTCGACGAGGCGCAGGACATCACTCCGATGCAATGGCGGATGCTGCGCCGACGTGGACCACAGTCGTCCTGGACGATCGTGGGCGACCCGGCACAGTCGTCGTGGCCCGACCCCCACGAGTCTCAGCACGCAGTCGACATGCTGATCGGCACGGCGCCGTCCCGCACGTTCCGGATGTCGACCAACTACCGCTCCCCCAGCGAGGTGTTCGACCTGGCCGCGGCCTACATCGTGCGCAGTTTCCCCGACGCCGACCTGCCCACGGCTGTACGCACGACTGGGCATCGCCCCGTGCTCGCCGAGACCTCCGAGGCTCAACTCGTCGACCGGATCGCCGACGAGCTGACGACACTGCTGGAGCAAGTCGAAGGCACGATCGCGGTGATCGCCCCGCTCAGCCGCCAGGATGCCGTACGCCTCGCCGTGGCCGGACATCCCGATCTCGTCGACGAACCCCGGCTTGCGCTGTGGACCCCGCTCGAGGCCAAGGGCCTCGAACACGACGGCGTGCTGGTCGTCGACCCGGACCGGATCGTCGCGGATTCACCGAGCGGCGAACGCGTCCTGTACGTCGCCCTGACGCGCGCGACCCAGCGCCTGGTCACGCTGGATATCGACGGCCCCGGGGCCTGGCGCCCCGACGGCTACTGAGGACGACGCCGGCCCACCGAGCGTGCCGCGCACGTTCTGGAGGATCGCCCGGGTCGCGGTCGACCGGTTCTGGGTGAAGAAGTGCAGGCCGGGAGCTCCACCGGCCAGAAGCTCGATCGCCAGCTCGGTCGCGATCTCGACTCCGACGGCGCGGACCGCTCGTGGATCGTCGGCGACCCGCTCCAGCCGCGCGACCACCTCGGCGGGCAAGGCCGCTCCCGAGAACTCCGCGAACCTCGTCACCTGGGAGATCTGCGTGATCGGCATGATGCCGGGAATGATCGGCAGGGTGGACCCCAAGGCGCGGACCCGCTCGACGAGTGAGAGGTACGACTCGGTCCTGAAGAAGAACTGGGTGATCGCGAACTCCGCACCCGCCTCGGCCTTCTCGACCAGCAGACGAGCGTCGAGATTGGCGTTTCGGGTCTGCGGATGCAGGTCGGGGAAGGCAGCCACACCGACGCAGAGATCCGAGTGTTCCTTGACGAGCCGGACCAGTTCCGTGGCGTTCGCCAGACCGTCAGGATGCCGTACCCACTCTTGCGTCGGACCGCCCGGCATATCCCCACGAATCGCGAGCACATGCCTGAGCTCGGCATCCGCGTACCCGCGAATCGCCCCGACCAGTTCCTCCCGGCTCTGCGAAGCGCACGTGAGGTGACCCATCGTCCGCAACGCGGTCTCCCGGCAGATCCGCTTCGTGATCGCCAACGTGCGGTCGCGCGAGGAACCGTTGGCGCCGTACGTCACCGACGTGAAGTCGGGCTTCAAGTGCTGGAGGTTCGACAGGGTCTGCCACAGCCGATCCGAATCCTCGGGACTCTTGGGTGGGAAGAACTCGAACGAGAACAGCGGCCGGCCCGCAGTCGCGACGAGCTGCGGAATGGTCGGAGCGAGAGTCACCCGGCCACCTTAGGGGCCCGGACACCCGACGCGGCCCTGGCCAGCCAGGATGCGGTCACCCGTCACGGCGTACGGCAGCCGCCGCCAACTCTTCGAGCGCGGTTCGCGCCTCGCGGTCGATCGCAATGCTGGTCAGGGCGGTCAGGGCTGCCTCCTCGTTGGCCTGGATGCTGGCCTCGACCCGAGTGAGGGCACCCGTGCCGGTCACGAGGTCACGAACCTGGTCCAGGGCTTCCTGCCCTACGGTTGGGTCGCCGACGAGGCGGTCGAGCCACTTCACCTGCTCGGGCGAGGCGGCTGCGTACGTCTCCGCCAGCAACACGGTGCGCTTGCCTTCACGAAGGTCGCCGCCTGGATCCTTGCCGATCTGGCTCGCGTCTCCGAACAGGTCGAGCACGTCGTCTCGCAGTTGGAAGGCCCGGCCGAGCGGTGAGCCGTACTGCCCCAGCACGTCGATCAGGTCTGCCGAGGCACCGGCCAGCGCGGCGCCCAACTGCACGGGTCGGGCGATCGTGTACCGGGCCGACTTGAACTCGTTGACCCTCCGGGCTCGTTCCAGCATCTGCGCGGGAGTGACAGGTTCGGCTTGGGCCACGATGTCGAGGAACTGCCCGCAGGTGACTTCGGTCCGTACGGCATCGAGCACCGGCCGGGCCCGCGACAGGGCCTCGGCGTCGAACCCCGACCCCGACCACATCTGTGCCGACCACACGAGCAGAAGGTCGCCGAGCAGGATCGCCGCGGCCCGACCGAACTGGTCGGCGTTGCCGTGCCACGCCGACGCCGCATGCCAGCGCCCGAAGGCCACGTGAGCTGACGGCTCGCCGCGACGGGTGGCCGCGGCATCCATGACGTCGTCGTGGGCGAGAGCGGACACGTGCAAGAGGTCGAGGCTCGCCGCGGCGCGCAGGAGCGGGCCCGGATCCGCCGGCTGACCGGCCTGCGCCACGTACCCCCAATAGACGAAGGCCGGCCTGAACCGCTTGCCACTCGACGAGTAGCGACGGGCCTGGTCCAGCAACGGTCGGACCTCCGACCCGATCGCGTCGAGGTGGGGTCGCTGCTCGTCGAGAAACCTCGTGATCACCTTCTTGATCGCCTCGCGGAACTCGGAACTGAGCGGGGACGAGGCATCGAAAGGCATGCCCTTCAGCCTAGGTGTGGCGTATCCAAACTGCCTGCGAAGGGCGGGTTTGAACGTTCAACATTGATCCGCCCTCACTGGGGAGGCAGTTTCGGTACGCATCAACGCGCGTCGGGGACCGAGCGCTCCGACAGCAGCAGCACGGTGAAGGGTGGCGTGTGGGAGCCGGCGTCTTCGAGGACGGCGAGCAGCCGAGCCCATCGGCGCGGGTCGGCGACCGCCGCGAACTGCCAGCCGTTCCAGACCACCGCCGTCGGGCGGGTGCGCTCGCTCAGGCAGTCGGCGAGAGCGTCGAGATTCTTGCCGTAGTAGGCAGGAAAACCCAGGGCTACCCCCACCGCATCGACGAACGCTGCTGGGGTCGCCGCGTGCACATCGGCCACGTGCCAGCCCAGCTGTCGCAGCGCTTCGGCTTGATTCTCGCCGGCCAGAGTGACGCCGTGTGTGGCTTTCATCGCTGGATCCTCGCAAACGACGCGTAGTGGTCACTGGTGTAGAAGAACCACTGCCGGTTCCCGCCCACGATGATCCTCACGGGGCCTCGGTCGGGTGAGCCTGGCAACCTGACGGTGTACTCCTTGTAGAACCCGTTCGGTTTGATCGGGAGCAAGCGCTCGTTGTTGCCGAACGTCGCTCCGTCTTGCGCGTACGGGAAGGGCCCGCCCTGATCGACCAGCGTCAGCACCTCACGGGCCTGCGACGGAAGCTTGCTCGCGGACACCCACGGCAATTTCGTTTCCTGGTCGACGCCCGACGTGGGCGGCGCGGTGGTCGACCTCGCACGGGCCGTCGTTGCCGCAGGTGACCCGCCCGTCGTGACCGGAGCCGTACCCGGACGCCACAGCAACAACACCCCGATGACGGCGGCGACCGCCAGGACGATCCACACCGCCCGGGTACGGCTGAGCCCGCCTGCGCGGGTGGTCGTCACCAGGGGCTCGGCGTCTGGGACCGGAACGTCGCCGGAGGCGAGGTACGGCCGAACACCCCGAACGCGAAGTCCCGCAACGCGTTGTCCGAATTCCACGCATCGCGCAGTCGGTCGGCGATGGGACCGACCGCAGATTGGTCGCCACCGACGGTGATCGCCACGCGCCGGGCACCGGTTGCCAACACCTGGTCGAGGTTGGCCGGGCCGATCCCACCCGCCGCGAACCAGGGAGTGCCCGCAGGGTCCGCCACCGGCAACAATTCAGCCGCAGCATGGAGCAGTTCCGGTCCCGGCGCCGCGACCGGCGCACCGGCGCCTACGAAGACTGGCCCGACCAGGGCGAAGTTCGTCGCCGGGTCGGCGCCGGCCGCCACCAGATCGCGCTGGCTGTGGATGCCCTGGCCGACCAAGGCCCACTCGTGGACCTGCGCGTGCACCGCCGAGGCGTCGGCCGATGCGGGTACGACGATGACATCGGCCCCGAACTTGCCTGCCAGGGCGACGTCGCCGCTCACGGCGACGAGCTTGTTGAGTTGTAGGGCCGCCGACCGGGCTACTTCCAGGGCGGTCATGATCTGCTGCTCGGGCTTGCCGGGATCGCGAACCTGCACGATGTCGGCACCGGACTGGAACAGCGCGACCACATGGTCCCGGAATTCGACAGCGGTGTTGCGAGTATCGGTGACGACGAGCAGTCTGGCCAGTCGAAGCCGGGCGTCGAGCCCCATCAGTGCGGTCACGCGCACAGCGTAGGCCGTGGCCGAGACGCGCGCGATACTCCGGTGACTTTGGTGACGCTCGAACGCCGGGTGACTTCGTTCAGTGCTCGAACGTCCCGCTGAAACGGGTGGGCGAGATTGTCGGGCCGGCGCGGCGCGTTGCCTGGGGCCTCAACCCTCGACCTGCCTAGACTTCGACCCAGCCATCACACGGCATTTCTTCCCCGAACCGTGTCTGGAGTACATGTGACTACTGCCACGCCGGTCGACACCCGGTACGTCGGTCGCGTCTTCGGGGACCGCTACAAGATCCTCTCCAAGGTGGCCCGGGGCGGTATGGCAGGCGTCTACAAGGCGCTCGACACCCGCCTGAGCCGCGTCGTCGCAGTCAAGATCATGCACGAAGGGCTCGGCGACGACCTGGACTTCGCCCGGCGCTTCGACCGCGAGGCGCGCGCCGCTGCCCGCCTGTCCCACCCCAACATCGTCGCTGTGTTCGACCAAGGCGAAGACGACGGCATGCCGTACATCGTCATGGAGTACGTCGAAGGCCGAACCCTTCGGCAGGTCATCTCCCAGCGCGCACCCCTGTCGCCCAACGAAGCTCTGGATCTGATCGAGCCCGTCGTACGTGCTCTGGCTGCCGCACACGAAGTCGGCCTGGTGCATTGCGACGTGAAGCCGGAGAACGTGCTGATCTCCGATCGCGGTGTGGTCAAGGTGGCCGACTTCGGGTTGGCGAAGGCCGTGACCGGGCAGACCGTCACCGCCACCCAGGGACTGCTGATCGGCACCGTCTCCTACATCCCGCCCGAGTTGGTGACCTCCGGCAAGGCCACGTCACGGTCCGACGTCTACTCGACCGGCGTCGTGCTGTTCGAACTGCTGACCGGCCGGAAGCCGCATGCCGGCGACTCCCCCATCCAGGTCGCCTACAGCCACGTGCACACCGACATCCCGGCCCCGTCGACCGTGCTGTCGGCCAAGGCGGCAGCGAGCATCCCCGCCTACGTCGACGCTCTCGTGCAGGCCTGCACTCGCCGTACCCCCGGCGAACGCCCCCTCGACGCCCGCGCCATGCAACGCCGCGTCGCACTGGCGCGCCGTGCCCTGTCCAGTCACGTGACCGACGACCCTGCCCTCGCGACACGTCTCGGCGCGGGCCCTGTGGCCGACGAGACCGATCCGGCGACACCCGTCAGCCCGGTCACCCCCGTCACCGCGCGGTCGGCAACCATCTCGACGGCCGCCACGCCGACCGAACCCAGCACCCAGCGCTGGCACTACCGGCCGTCGGCGATTCCAGTCGACGAGCCGGGGCCGCGCGCTCGGGTGTCGACGCCCATCTCACCGGTGGACTTCGAGAACTCGTTCGACGGCGAGCCGTACGACCCCTCCCTCGTGACCAAACCTCCATCACGGCCCCTGGTTCGAATCTCGCAGTCGAAGGTTCATCGCCGCCGACGCAGCCTGGTCGCGCTGATCCTGCTTCTGGTGCTGTCCTTGGGCGCCGGCGGGGGTGCCTGGTACTGGTACGCCGAAGCCCGCTGGACCAACACCCCGGCCCTGACGAACATGACCGAGCAGGAGGCCCACGCCGCTCTCACGACCGCTCTGCTCGGCGACAGCGTCAGCCGGGAATTCTCCGAAGACGTGTCGTCCGGGCGGGTCATCCGCACCGATCCGACCGCCGGAAGCCGGATCCTGCGGGACGGCTCGGTCACACTGGTCGTGTCGCAGGGCCCGGAACGGTTCGACGCTCCTACCCTGATCGGTCTCACCAAGGCCGCTGCGACGAGCGCGCTCGCCGCGGTCAACCTCGTGCCCGGAACGATCACCGAGGCGTACTCCGAAACTGCGGCCGCCGGGACGGTGGTCAGCAGTTCCGTGGATCCGGGGACCAAGCTCAAGCGAGGCGCCGCGGTCGATTTCGTCCTCTCGAAGGGACCCCAACCGATCCCGATCACGAGCCACGCTGGGCAACCCACCGACCAGGCGCGCCAGGACCTCGAGGCGGCCGGATTCACGGTGAACGTCACCGAAGACAACTCGAAGACCGTACCCAAGGGCAGCGTGATCTCCCAGACTCCGGATGCGGGGCAGGGCAAGAAGGGCGACACCATCACGCTCGTCTCGAGCAAGGGCCCGGTCATGATCCAGGTTCCGAGCGTGCGGGGCAAGGGCAAGGACGAGGCGGCCAAGATCCTCGCCAACGCAGGATTCCAGACCGCAACCAAGGCCATCGTGGCCGGCGGGATCGCGTTTGGGATTGCGTACGGCACCGACCCTGCCGCCGGTACGTCGGCACCCGAAGGCTCGACCGTCACGATCCTGATCGGCTAGTCCCGCATGGTGACCGGGGACCTGTCGCCCGCGTACGGCCTGGCCAACCCTCCGTTCGGGGTCGGGCACGGCCGGTCCCTGTCGCACTACGTCTCCGGGTTCACTCAGAACGCAACGCCGTACCAGGCCTTCCGCTACACCTCCTCGACCTACGACGCGTACGGCCTGGTCGGCACGATGAGGTTGGCCTGGTCCTTGCCGCCGCTGTTCGTCTCGCTGCCCGAGAACCCCAGACCCGGCATCGTCGGCCAACGGATCCCGAACTCGGCCGGTCTGCTCGTCGTCTCGGAGCACCCGGCGTACGCCCAGGCCGTGCTCGACGCGGCCCTCCCGGCGATCACTGCCTTCGCACGGCTTCGCCCCCTCGACCTCGCTGTCGACCACCAGTCGCTCACCGTCCAGCAGGTTCCCGGAGCCGACGGCCTGACGCCCTACATGGAAGATCTCGCGATCGTCGCCGGATCGATCAACCGCGAGCGTGGGTTGTCCGGATTCGCCGTACCCGCACCCGTCGGGGTGGGCTGGTACGGCTTCCCTGGCTACCAGTACGTCGCCCGCGACGACCGGGTGCTCGGCGCCGCGCCCGTCGTTCGGCACGGCACCGACGACGAGGCGCTCGACCTCGTGGTCAGCCCACCCGGCGCTGCGCTGCCTGCCCTCGGATTCGCCCATCGCTACCTGACCACGAGCGGCAGCGGGTCGGACACGACAACCCACACCAACCACGAGTACCTGGTCGGGCTGACGCTGCCGGTGAGCTTCGGGCGCATCTCGATGGATTGGCGGGGCTTCGCTGCTCCGGTGATGTTCTTCCATCCGTCGTTCGACCAGCAGCACACGATCCAGTGCGACGACTCGGAGTTCGCCGCCGACGTAGCGCGCCCGATGCTCGACTTCCTGACCGAGATGAACCCGCCGCCGTGGTGCGTCTACGGCACCACCATGTGGTTCCGGCCAGAGACGCCGGTCGGTCCCGAGGCCGTCGACTGGACGATCCGATTCGCTGCCGAGTTCTTCGCCCGCGTCTCCGACCGCGTCTGGTCCCGGCTGGGCGTGCCGGGCAACCCGTTCAGGCCGGCCTGGGTGTGAACGACCAGCCCCGGAACGCGGGGTGCGCTCCGGGGCCGGTCGAGCCGTACCTGGACAGGACCGGTCTATTCGTCGGGCTGCCGCACTCCGATCGTGAGCAACAGGTTCGCGTACAGCCTCTGGTCGCCTGTGGAGACGACGCAGCACAGGTCGTCGGCCTTGGCCAGGTCGTAGAAGTCGAACCTCGGCACCTCGGTGAAGGGAATCCCCGGCAGCATCGAGCGGTAGTCGTCGTGCGCGGGTACGTGCACCTGCTCGGCATCGGGAGCCGGCACCATGATCGCCGCCGCCTCGATCGGGATCGTCTTCTTGAGAACCTCGAGCACCTCGTTCACGGTGAGCAGTCCAGGGGCCAGATTGAGCGCGATCCGCTCGGCCCGAGGGTGCACCCACACGGCGTGGGGGTAGTTGCTGTCGGCGAGCAGGATGGTGGCCCCGTGCCCGGCTGCTGCGAGAACCCGCAGCAGCTCAGGATGGGTCATCGGGCCGTACAACATCTCACAGCTCCTGCAGGACGTCACCGCACAGGTGTACCTGGACGCCCATCGCCTCGAACATCGCCGCCTTGGCGATGAGCGCACGGTCGGCGGTCTCGGCATCGGGTGCGTAGACCACGTTGAGGTGGTTGGCCTTGTGGCGGGCCATCAACTGATCGCGCGACACGCCGTGCAGGATCGCGTTCATGATCGGCCATTCCTTGTTGGTGGAGTTCAGCCGACGCTGCACCTCCTCGTCGGGCATCTCGATGCAGGTGCCCCGGCCGAGGTCGACATGCAATTCGCCACCCTCGACGAAGACCCGCGACCAGACGATCTCGCCCGGCTTGGAGACGCCGGCCAGCGTGCCGCCGCCGAGCGGGAAGAAGTAGTACGACTGACGGTAGCTGTGAGCCTGGTCGTACCCGCCCAGGTGCGACGCGGGCACCGATCCCGAAATCTCCAACACCCACACGAAATCGTCGCCCCAGTCGTCGCCCCACCGCACGTCGTGGAGTGTCGTCGAGGGATCGAGGCCCATCGCGGTCCAGACCCGGTTCGTGACCAGTGCATCCACGGCCACGCCCTCGTCGACCTCGTTGAAGTGCGGCAAGGCGCGACCCTCGTAGAGCACCCGCGACCCGTCACGGGAGGTCACCGGCGGCCGGTTCGGGTCGTTGAGCAGTCCTTCGGCGAGATCGGAGGCAGGAACGACGTCCTTCAGGCCTTGCTGGTACTGGATGCCCACGGCGTCGGCGCCGAAGTCGTCGGCCATGCGCAGCGCGGCGACGTACATCTTGAACTGGCTGTTCAACTGCTCGTCGGTGAGGTTTTCCTTCCAGTCGCCGTCGTTGTCGACGTGGAACGTCATGCCCCGCTCGTCCAGCCAGGCGCGGACGGCCGCCGCCTCGGCATCGGTCACGTTCTTCATCTCCGCGACCAGGGCAGACTGGCTGAGGCGCTCCTTGTAGATGCCCGTCGGGTTGAGCAGTTCGTCGTCGATCAGAGCGTTGTACATGCCCATGCAGAACTCGTCGAAGACGGCCAGGATCGCCTTGTCGGTCTTCACCTGCTCGGCCAGCGCGACACCGAGACGCTTCTCCTCGGAGTCGGGAAGGCTCGGCAGGGGACGTACGTGAGAGATGTCGTGGACGATTTCACCGGTCTCGAGCCACGTCTTGAGCTGTTCCTTGGCCCAATCGTCGGTGAAGTCCTTGCTCCACAGCGCCGAGTGCTTGACACCCATCTTCGTGAGCGAGCCGGTCAGATTGAGCAACCCGACGAGCCCGGGGAAGTCGCCGGCGAAGTTCGCGACGACGAGGATCGGGCCGGTGTGGTCGCGCAGACCGGCCAGGATGTGGTGGCTGTACTGCCAGACGGCCTCGATGACGACCAGTGGCGCGTCGAGCGGGATCGTCGCCATGACGTCCATCCCTCGGCGCTGGTTGTCGATGAAGCCGTGACCCTTGGTCGGGTCCACTCCGTGTGCGCGCTTGACGGTCCAGCCGAGTTCGGCGGCTGCAGCTGCGAACGCGGCTTCGACCTGCTGTTGCATGTCCCAGGTCTTGACGTTCGTCGTCAGCCGCAGGTCGCCGTTGGCGACCGAGTAGATGGTCTTCGGTTCCGCTTCCGGCCGCTGGGTGACGGTCGGGAACGCGTACGTGGTCATGACTTTCCTCCTGGTAGTCGGATGGGCGAAAACTCTGTTTGGTCGTCGGTGACGACGGTGGGTACGACGACGCGACGGCCTGGGCCGTCGTACCCGGCGATTCGTTCCACGAGCAGCTCTGCTGCCCGCTGGCCCAGCTCACGGGCCGGCAGATGGGTGACGATCATGCCCCGCGGCTGGAACAAGCTCAGCGGGAGTTCCCCGAGCGACGCAACCCCGACAGACTCGAGGGTGAGGCCTCGGCCCATGACGTGGCGGACGGCCCCGACCGCCAGCCGGTTGTTGGCTCCGAAGACCGCGTCGGGAGGCTCGGCCAGGGCGAGCAGCGCTGCAGTTTCTTCGTCGCCGGTGTCGACGGTGTACGGCCCCCGCCGCAGCAGCTCCGGCGGCGGTTCGGTTCCGGTCACTTCGAGCCACGCCTGTCGCCACCCCTCCGCGCGCCTGTCAGCGGTCATGACCCCCTCGGGCCCCGAGACACAAGCGACACGGTGGGCACCGGCCTCGAACAGCTGCCGGGTTGCCGACCGGGCTCCTTCGACGTTGTCCACCACGACGGTGTCCACGTCGTAGCTCGGCGCGTCACGATCGACGCACACCACGGGCACACCACGCTCCAAGGCCAGGTCGAGCCGCGTCGACAGCCCCGAGGGAGCCACGATGATGCCGGCGACGGGGTCGCCTACCGCCACGCGGAAGAACTCGGTTTCCGCGTCGAGATCCTCGTCGGTGTTGCCGAGCATCACCGACAGTCCGGCCGTACGGGCCACGTCGGTGACCGCCCTGGTCATCTGGGTGAAGAACGAGTTCTCGATGTCGGGGATGAGCATCGCGACGATCTCCGACGACTGGGTTCGCAGCCTTCGGGCGTTTCGGTTGGGGACGAAGTCGAGTTCCGCAGCGGCAGCACGTACGGCGGAGGCCTTCTCCTCCGACACTTTCGTGCCGTTGAAGACGCGCGACACCGTGGCAGGTGACACACCGGCGCGCAGGGCTACGTCGTAAATGGTGGTCATGCCGTACCGCCTGCGAACCAGTCGCGCAGGGCGACGTATGCGGACACGAACCGTTCGAGCCGTTCGCCGTACATCTCGGCTCGCCTGCTCGGCTCGTAGGTGCATTCGACGACCGACAGGTTCGGCGCAGCGCTGAACTCCTGCAGACCGAGACCGACCAGCCCGGTCAACGCCACGCCGAGCGAATTCGCGCCCGAGGTCACCGACCGACGGCGCACCGGGCGACCCCACACGTCCGCGAACATCTGCAACCAATCGCCGCTGGCGGCTCCACCACCGACGACGTCGACGCTCTCTCCCTCGCCGACGAGGGGTTCCATGCACAGCGCGAGACCGAATGCCACGCCTTCGAGCACCGCTCGAGTCATCTGCGCGCGACCGTGATGGCGCCGCAGCCCCAGCATGACGCCGGAGGCGTGCGGGTCCCACCACGGCGACCGTTCGCCGGTGAGGTACGGCAGGAAGAACAGTCCGTCGGCGGCGGCTTCGACGGTCATAGCTTCGCCGACCAGGTCACCGATCGACCAGCCAGGAGCGACGCTGTCGCGCAGCCACTCCAGCGTGCCGGCACCGGCCTGGGTCGTGGCGGTCGGCGTGAACAGGCCCGGCACCACGTGGGCCAGCGTGAACGAGCGGCGCAAAGGGTCGAGCACCGGGGTGGCGGTGGCCCGGGCGTACCACGCCGACGTGCCGAGGCAGACGTATCCCGGCTGACCGGGTGTCACGCAACCGACGCCTGCGGCGGCCATCGGTCCGTCACCTCCTCCCGCGACGACCAGCGTCGACGTGTGCAGCCCCAGTTCCGCGGCCGCCGAGCGCGTGAGCGGACCGAGCACCGAACTGGATTCGACGACGAGCGGGAGCAACCGGGATTCGATCCCGGACGCGGTCACCAACTCGTCGGACCACGCATGTTCCGCCAGGTCGTAGGCGGCTGTGGACGACGCGTCGCTGACATCGGTCGCGATGATGCCCGTGAGACGGGCATTCACGTAATCCTTGTGGCCGACCGCCCGGTACGTACGAGCGATCGTGTCGGGCTCGTGGGCGCTGAGCCACATCAGTTTCGGCAGCGTGTACGTCGCGGCCAACCGGTTGCCCGTCAGCGTGTAGCCGTGGTCCGCGCCGACCTCGGCTTCCAATCGAGCCGCCTCGCTCGCGGCCCGTTGGTCCGACCAGATGATGGCGGGGCGCACGGGAGTGCCCGCGTCGTCGAGGCAGCAAACAGCCATCATGGTGCCGCCGACACAGATGCCGGCGATCTCCGCGGGACCGACCCTCGCCTCTTCGAGAAGTCGGCGGGTGGCTTCGACGACTGCGCGCCACCAGTCGTCGGGGTTCTGTTCGGCGATGGAGCCGGAACCGTAATGGGTGGGATAGGCACACGTCGCCGACGCGACGAGAGTCCCGTCGGCGGTGTGCAGCGATGCCTTGTTACCTGAGGTTCCCAGGTCGTGTGCGATGAGCACGACAGCCTCCCGACGTCGGCTGAGTACGGGATTCGAGCCCGCACCCAGCCGACGCTGGCTAGATCACTGGTAGAGGACGGCCTGGATCTTGGGATCGTTGATGTTGGTCTTGTCGTACCAGTAGAAGCCGGTGTCGATGGTCTTCGGCAGCGTCTCCTTGTTGATCGCCTTGACGGCGGCCTTGACGGTCTCGGCGCCCATGCCGACCGGGTTCTGCGTGATCGCGCCGGCCATCAGGCCGCTGTTGATCGCGTCGATCTGAGCCTTACCCGAATCGAATCCGACGATGACCAGACCGGTCTTCTTGGCCTCTTCGACGCCCTTGACGACACCGATGGCCGACCCCTCGTTGGAGCCGAAGATGCCCTTGAGGTCGGGGTTGGCCGCGATGATCGCCTTGGTGATGTCCGCGGACTTCGCCTGGTCGCCACCGCCGTACTGGGCCGGCAGCACGGTCACGCTCGGGCAGTTCGCCTTCATGCCCTCGAGGAAGCCGTCACGACGATCGGTGCCGGACTTGGAGGTCTGGTCGTGCACGACCAGAGCGACCTTGCCCGCGCCGCCGATGAGCTGGCACATGTGCTTCGCGCCTTCGGACGCGGCAGCCTTGTTGTCGGTGGCAGCGGTCGTCAGCGGGATGTCGGAGTCGACGCCGGAGTCGAAGGCAATCAGCGGGATGCCCTGGCTCTTGATCTGGGCCAACGGCGCAGCGGCGGCCTTGCTGTCGAGCGCGGCGAAGGCAATCGCGTTGGGCTTCTTGGCGATCGCGTTCTGGAGCATGTTGATCTGGGATTCGACTTCGGTCTCGCTGGCGGGACCTTCGAACGTCACCTTGACGCCTTCCTTGGCTGCCTCGTCCTCGGCGCCCTTCTTGACGGCCTGCCAGAACTGATGCTGGAAGCCCTTGGAGACGATGGCGATGTACTTCTGGCCACCCGCGGCCGAAGAGGCACCGCCGGCTGCGCTGCCGGAGGCGGCGGGTGTGGCCGATGTGCCCGTCGAGCATGCCGCCAGCGCGAATGCTGAGGCCAGGGCGAGCGCCGCCAGGCCCTTGGTCGTGGAACGCATGAGATTGATCCTTTCCGGACGGTTGTTGAGGGTGGTGACTAGTGGACGGACTCGCGGCGGGTACGCATCTGGTCGGCGTACACGGCGAGCAGGATGACGATGCCGAGGATGACGTTCTGCCATTCCTGAGGCACAGAGATGATCTGGAGACCGTTGTTGAGCACCGAGATGATCAGTGCCCCGATCACGGTGCCGAGGATCGACCCCTTACCGCCGGACAACGACGTACCCCCGATGACGACTGCCGCGATCGCTTGGAGTTCGTAGCCGGCACCGGTCGCCGGTTGGGCAGAGCCGAGACGCGCCGAGATCATGACGCCGGCCAGGCCCGTGAAGAGGCCTGCGGTGGCGTAGATGATGACGAGCCACTTCTTGACGTTGATCCCGGACAGGGCGGTGGCTTCTTCGTTGGAGCCGATGGCGAGGTCGTACCGGCCGAGCACGGTCCGGTTGAGCAGAACCCCCGCGATGATCGCAGCGAGCAGGAAGATCAGTACGGCGTTGGGGAAGTTCCGTGGCAGGGGCACCCCAGGCATGAACGAATCGTCGATGAGAGTGCCGGTCGACAAGTTCGTGTAGCCGGATTCAGGGGTGAAGTAGATCGGAGCCTTGTTCGAGACGACGAGCGCTAGTCCTTGGCTGACGAGCATCATCGCGAGCGTCGCGATGAACGGAGGCAGGCGCAGGATCGTCACGTTCAGACCGTTCACTGCGCCGAGCAGTCCGCCGAACAAGATCGCACCGATGACTCCGAGCACGACCGGCCAGCCCCACGTCACGATGAACGTCGCGCTCATGACCGCACACAGCGCCATCCCCGTACCTACCGAGAGGTCGATGCCGCTCGTGATGATGACGAGCGTCGCACCGAGGGCGAGCAGCCCGATCACCACCGTGGAGAACAAGATCTGAGTGACGTTGGTGTACGTCGGGAACACGTCGGGGCTCGCGATCGCGAACACGACGAAGATGACGATCAGGCCACCGAACGCGAGCAACTGTTGGAGCTGCTGTCGGATCGCTGCGCCGCGGGAACTCTTCGCGGCCGGAGCCGGCGTTCCCGAGCCCGGATCAGTGGGCGCTGTGGCGGTCGTCGTCGAGTTTTGGGTCATCGATGTTCCTCTCCGGATTCGGGGGAGATCTCTTCGTCGTCTGGGTGGGTGGCCAGTGCCATGATCGATTCCTGGGTTGCCGTGTCGGACGACAGAGTGCCGGTGATCCGGCCCTCGCTCATCACCACGACGCGGTGGCTGAGGCGCAGCACCTCGGGCAGTTCGGAGCTGATCATGATGATCGACTTACCCTCGGCCGCGAGGCGGTTCAGGAGGGTGTAGATCTCGTCCTTGGCTCCGACGTCGATCCCGCGGGTCGGCTCGTCGAAGATCAGGACGTCGCAGTTCTTGACCAGCCAGCGGCCGATGACGACCTTCTGTTGGTTGCCCCCGGACAGGTTCTTGACGAACTGGTTGATGCTGGGCGTCTTGATGCGCAGTGCGGTCTTCTGCTGCTCGGCGGCCACCGCGATCTGCTTGTCGTTGACGAACCCGAACTTGGAGAACTTGTCGCCCAGCGACGAGATCGCGATGTTCGACGCCACCCGATGGGTCAGCATCAGCCCGAATTGCTTGCGATCCTCCGATAGGTACCCGATCCCGGCCTTGGCCGCCGCGGCCGCATTGGTCGGGTTGACCGTCTTGCCCCGCAACTGGATCGTGCCACTGACCCGTGGGTCGGCGCCGACAATCGCACGCGCGACCTCCGTCCGGCCGGCACCCATCAGTCCCGCGAAGCCCAGGATTTCGCCTTCGTAGAGGTCGAAGTCGATGTCCTTGAGGAGCGACTTGGTGGCCAAACCGCGCACGCTGAGCGCCACGGGCCGGTCACTGCGCACGTTCTCGGGCCGGGCACTGGTGTCGATGGCCCGCCCGACCATCTTCGAGATGACCTGGTCGATCGTCGTCGTGGCCATGTCCATCGTGTCGATGTACTGGCCGTCACGGATCACCGTGATCCGATTGGCGATCCGCTTGAGTTCGGGCATCCGGTGCGAGATATACACGACGCCCGTCTCCGGCGTCACGAACCGTCGGATCATGTCGTGGAGCGTGTCGACCTCGGCGTCGTTGAGCGCGGCGGTCGGCTCGTCCATGATCAGGACCTTGGCGTCGTACGACAATGCCTTCGCGATCTCGACCATCTGCTGTTTGGCTACCGACAACGTGCCGACGATCGTGTTCGGCTTGAGCGGCAGCCCCAGCCGGTCGAGCAGTTCGGCCGCCTTCTGCTCCAGGGCCTTGGGCTTGGTCAGAAATCCACCCGTCAACGGCTCGCGCCCGATGAAGATGTTCTGGGCGACCGTCAGATGCGGCATCAGGTTGAACTCCTGATGGATGATCGACAATCCCCTCTCCTGAGCCTCCTTGGGGCTCCGCACATGGAGCGGCTCCCCGTTGATCCAGAAGGAACCTTCTTCGATCGGGTAGATACCCGTGAGCAGCTTCATCAACGTGGACTTGCCGGCACCGTTTTCGCCGACGAGTGCCAGAACTTCGCCCTTGCGCAGGTCGAACCGCATCCCAGACAGCGCCTTGACGCCAGGAAAGGTCTTCGTCACCCCTTCGGCCTGCAGCAGCAGGTCGGGGTCATGCGCGCCCAGCGCAGTCTCGACAGGCACCGTTGCCTCCCCTTCCGTGGATGACTCCACGTGTCACGAAATCGATTTCGTGCTCTTCTGGGGGGAGACTAGGAGAGGTGGTGACGTGCTGTCAACGACTTCCCCCAGATTGTTTGATATCGGTTTCATCACGGGGATTTTCGATGCCGGCGTCAGCGCAGCGGCACGTCCTCCACGGTGCCGTGGCGCCGCGCGCGCTCGGCGGAGAACACCATCAGGTGACCCTGGAGGCTCTGACTCGCATCCGACGGAACCAGGCTGGCATCACCGGCGCGGAGCGCGGCAAGCACGGCGCGCATGAGACCCGCGTCCCCGCCCCAGTGACCCCCGCCGAAGTAGTCGTCCTGTTCGAGCGCCATGTCGATCACGCGGCGGTCTCCGGTCCGGAAGTCGTCCACGGTGATCACCTGGGAGTCAGTGTGGATCTCGCCGTGGCTGCCGAACAGTCGCGTGTGCCTGGCGCGCATGGTGGTGAACGCCGTCATCGTGAACGAAGCCGTGAGACCGCCGGCGAACTCGAGTTGCACGACCTGATGGTCCACGACGTCGTTGTCGCAGGCGTACACACACCGCCCGTACGGCCCGTCGCGGAGAGCCGCCATCGTGCCCGCCACGCTGGTGTCAGCGGTGACGACCGACAGCGGCCAATCGGTGTACCCGCTTTCGGCCAGCCCGACGTACAACTTCTTGGCCGAATACGGGCAGACCGACTCGATCCGTTGCGGGCATTCCAAGCAGCGATCCGCCGCTCCCTCCGGTTGGTGAGCCCGGGTGAAATGCCCCGTGGAACCAAAGCTGCTCACTCGCTCGCAGCGACGTCCGGCGATAGCCAGCAGCCAGTCGAGGTCGTGACACGACTTCGCGAGCAGCATCGGGCTCGACTCGGACTCCTTGCGCCAGGCCCCCCGTACGTACGAATGGGCCGCGTGCCAGTAACCGACCGGCTCGTGGTGCTCAATGCTCTGCACATCGCCGATCGCGCCCTCCGCGAGCAGTGCCTGCAAGCGCAAGGTATGGGGGGTGTAACGCAACACGTGACAGACCGCGAACAACACCCCGGCCTTCTCCACCGCAGCGACGACTCGGCGACACTCGTCGGCGGTCGGTGCGATCGGCTTCTCCAGCAGGATGTGGTACCCGGCTTCGGCCGCCTTGATCGCCGGCTCCACGTGGTAGGCGTCCTGGGTTGCGATGATGACCAGATCAGCGAACGCCGGGCGAGACAATGCCTCTTCCCACGTCTCGAACACGTTCTCCGGCGGGATCGCGTGCCTCGTCGCGAAGTACGCCCGACGCTCCGGATTGCGTTCTGCCACCCCGACCAGCACACCTTCGGCAGGGTGCATGCCCACGTATTCGCCGTACCCCGACCCACGCGCACCGGCCCCTACCACGAGCACCCGGGGCCGCACGACGGGCGACAACCGCGGTGCGGCAACTTCACCGGACATCGAAGGACTCCCCCACGCCCGGACGGCTCAGCTGGGTCGCGGTCATCTCAGGCACTCGGGAGGCGATCAGGCCCACCCCCCGGTCGTTCAGCAGACCTTGGTGGATGAGGAACCCCCGAGGTGCAGACACCGCCCTGACGAAGTCGACAGTCTCCTTCATCGCAGCCCACGGCCCGTACGCGGGTATGCCCACGACGTCCACACCAGCCGGCACCGTCGCGAGGCTGTCACCGGGATGGAAGAAGGTCGGCTCCCCCTCAGCCGTCACGACCAGGCCGACGTTGCCGATCTGCGGGATGTCGCGGTGGATGATCGCGTGCAGCCCGCCGACCGCCGACACGGTGACGCCGCCGAACGACGCCGAGGTGTCGGCGGCGAGCGGTCGGGCGCGCGGGAGGGGTACGGCATCGACCACCTGCGGCTCGACGTAGACCGACGCGTCGGGGTTGGCGGCGAGCAGGGCGGGTACGGCAGTGGGGTCGACATGGTCGGGGTGCTGATGGGTGACGAACACAGCGTCGAGTTCGGTGAGTCCGTGCCAGGCGTCCGAGAAATTGCCCGGGTCGAAGAGGAGTCGTCGACCGTCGACCTCGACGAGAACAGCCGAATGCCCGAGGTGCGTGATGCGCATGCGTCACACCTTGCCACGGGTGCTATCCGGCGAACAGCCCACCGACCCGCCGACCTGCTTCGACGACCTCGTCGAAGCTGACGTCGAGGTGGGTCACCGCCCTGACCGCTCGGGACCCCACGACGGTCAACGCCACTCCTGCCTGGCGCGCCGCGGCCGCGACGTCGGCGGCGACCTGGTCTCCTGTGTTCATGACGACGATGTTGGTCTCGACGGCGTCGACGTCGACGACCCCGTCGGCCCGCTCGGCTACCGTTTCTGCGAAGGCCCTTGCCGCAGCGTGATCGTCGGCCAGCCGGGCCACGTTGTGGTCGAGCGCGTACAGACCGGCCGCGGCCAGTAGGCCGGCCTGCCGCCACCCGGCGCCCATTCGTTTGCGCTGGATTCGAGCCCGGGCGATCCGGTCTGCCGTACCCACCAGCACTGAACCCACCGGAGCACCCAAGCCCTTCGACAGGCACAGGCTGACCGTGTCGGCGATCTGGCCGTACCTGGCCAAGCTCACCCCCGTCGCGACCGATGCATTCGCCAACCGGGCACCGTCGAGGTGGACGGCGATGCCGTACTCGTCGGCAGCCGCCCTGACTGCGTCGAGCCGCTCGAGCGGCTGCACGCTGCCACCCCCGAAGTTGTGGGTGTTCTCCAGCGCCACGACGCCGGTCTCGACGATGTAGGGCCGCGTCCCGATCGAGAACATGCCGGTCACGAGGTCGGGGTCCACGACCCCGCGCGTGGAGGCGAAGGTGCGGGTCGTGACGCCGCTGAGCATGCCGTGAGCGCCCATTTCGGCCCTGACCACGTGGGCTTGGGCGTCGCACAGCACCTCGGTGCCGGGCCCGGCCAACAGCGAGATGCCCAGCAGGTTCGCCAGTGATCCGGTCGGCACGAACAGCCCGGCCTCGTGGCCCAGCAGAGCGGCGACCCGCGCCTCCAACGCGGCAACGGTGGGGTCTTCGCCGAACACGTCGTCGCCGACGTCGGCCGCGGCCATCGCGGCGCGCATCCCTGCGGTGGGCCGCGTCAACGTGTCACTGCGCAGGTCGATCACCGCCGTGGCCCCTCCGTCAGAAATCCATGGGCGAGAAGTCCTGAACCGCGTTGCGGTGGTTGGGTGCGTTCGCGCTGAGCCGGTCCGCCACGAAGAAGGCCAACTCCAGGGACTGCCGCCGGTTGAGCCGGGGATCGCAGACGGTCTCGTACCGCTCCGACAGTTGCGCTTCTCGCACGTCGACCGTACCTCCCACGCACTCCGTGACGTCGTCGCCGGTCAGCTCGAAATGCACGCCGCCCGGCCACGTGCCGAGTTCCTCGTGAACGTCGAAGAAGCCGTCCAACTCGGCCACCACGTCGTCGAACGAGCGGGTCTTGAACCCCGTCGTCGACGAGTAGGTGTTGCCGTGCATCGGATCGCACACCCACGCGACCTTGCGCCCGCTGGCCTCGACGGCCTCGATGATCGGCGGCAGGACATCTCTGACCTTCGACTTGCCCATCCGGGTGATGAAGGTCAGCCGGCCCGGTTCGACGTCCGGATCCAGGCGCTCGGCCAGTTCGACCGCTGCGGAAGCAGTGGTCGACGGTCCGAGCTTGACGCCGATGGGATTACGCAGCGCGCGCATCAGCTCGACGTGGGCTCCGTCGATCTGCCGGGTCCGCTCACCGATCCAGACGAAGTGACCACCGACGTCGTACGGCAGACCCGTACGCGAGTCGATCCTGGTCAACGCGTGTTCGTAGTCGAGCAGCAAGGCCTCGTGGCTGGCGTAGAAGTCGACGGTCCTGAACGCTTCGTCGTCGACGCCGCACGCCACCATGAACGCCAAGGCCCGGTCGATCTCGTCGGTCAGTCCCTCGTACCGCTTCGACACGTTCAGGTTGCGCACGAAGTCGCCGTTCCACGAGTGCATGCTCCGCAAGTCGGCGAAACCGCCCTTGACGAAGGCGCGCACCAAGTTCAGGGTCGCCGCCGACGCGTTGTAGACGTCGAGCAGTCGGGTCGGGTCGGGCTCGCGAGCCTCGGGTGAGAAATCGAACCCGTTCACGGCATCGCCGCGATAGGCGGGCAGGGTCACCCCGTCGCGGCTTTCGTCGTTACTCGACCGGGGCTTGGCGAACTGACCGGCAATCCTGCCGATCTTGACGACCGGCACCTGCGCCGCGTACGTCATGACCACCGCCATGCTCAGCAGCACCCTCAGCCTCCCGCGGATCGAGGCAGCGTTCACGCCCGACAAGGTCTCGGCGCAATCGCCCCCTTGCAGGATGAACGCGTTACCCGAAGCCACAGCGGCGATGCGCTCCTTCAGTTCGTCGCATTCACCGGCGAACACCAAAGGAGGCAGGGTACGGAGTTTGGCGATCGTGTCGGCCAGCTTCGTGGCATCCCGATAGAGCGGCTGCTGCACGGGTTGCAGAGCATGCAGCGCGTCGAGGGCCGGGATGAGGTCGGTCACGACGGGCAAGGCTACCCGTCGGCGGTGGGGAGGCTCAGGTCGGTTCCGTGTCCTGGTATCCCTGCTCGATCGCGTACAGCGTCAGCTCGACCCGGTTGTGCAACTGCAGCTTGCGCAACACGTTCTGCACGTGGTTCTGGACGGTTCGATGCGACACGAACAGTTCGTCGGCGATCTCCCGGTACGCCATCCCTTTCGCCACGCGTCGCAGCACCTCGGTCTCCCGCGTGGTCAACACCGGGCCTATCTCGCTGTGGCGGGTCGCGTCGCTGACCATCCGCCGGAACTCGCCCAGCACCAGGCCGGCGAGGCCGGGGGTGAACACAGCGTCACCGTCTGCCGTACGTCGGACGCCCTCGCGCAACTCCTCCGGCGACGCCGACTTGACCAGGTAGCCCTTAGCGCCCGCCTTGACCGCACGCAGCACGTCCTCGCGCTCGCCGGAGGCCGAGATCACCAGCACGTGCATCGCGGGGAACTCCTTGAGCAGAATCTCGGTGCAGGTCGGCCCGTCGGGATCGGGGATCTGGAGGTCCATGACCAGGACGTCCGGCCGCGTGGCCCGAGCCCGTCGCAAGGCTTCTGCGCCGGTCGCTGCCGTGGCGACGATCTGGAATCCGTCAGCGGTCAGGTCGTCACTCAGCGCTTCGATCCACATCGGATGGTCGTCGACGAGCATCACCCTCCGGCCGCGCCCTTGCGGCTCGTCTCGCATCGCCTGCTCCGTTCTGTCGGGCCGTTACTGCACAGGGATTCGTAGTTCCCATTCAACTCCCCGGCCGGGCAACGCCGTGAGGAGGGCTTGCCCGCCGAGATCGCGCACGCGGCCGATGATCGAGTTCTGCACACCCACGTGCCCGTTCTCCCCGGCGGCCATGAGGTGCTCTTGCGACGCCCCCACCCCGTTGTCCCGGATCGAGATCACGACGTCGTCGTCCTCGTGCTCGAGCAGCAGCCAGGCGCGGGCGCCCGGCCCCGCATGCTTGGCCACGTTGGTCAGGATCTCGGTGACGACGGCGTCGATCTCGTCGGCCAGTTGGGTCGAGACGCGGACTTCGTCGGCCATCGTCGAAATCGTGACGCTGCTCGTGGCGTGGCGGTCCAGGACCGAGGCGAGATCCTTGTACGACGCATCCGGCGAGTCGGGCATCGACCGGTCCTGTAAGAGAGCTCGCAGTCGCATCTCCTGCTCGCGAGCCAAGGCAGCGAGCCGTACCCCTCGAGGGCCCAACCCCGGGCCCTCCCGCTCGGTCAAGGCCAACACCTGGAGCACACCGTCGTGGACGATCCGGTTGAGGCGCTCCCGCTCGGCCAACGCGGCGGAGGTCGCGAACGCCCGATCCCGGTCCTCGCTGCTCGACAGGAGCAAGTCGACGAGCAGACCCGCTCCGGCCGCGGTCAGCGACATCACGACCGTCTCGGCCCACAGCGCCGGCTGCCAGCCGGGAGCGACCGCGACCTTCAACAGGCCGAAGAGAAGTCCGACCCCCATCCCGAGCCAGAGGTTGCGCAACATCGCGACCGAGATCGCCGCGCAGACGGCCCAGTAGACGGTGATGGTCAGGAAGTCACGGTGGTAGATGGGTCCGAGCACGTAGGCCGACGACACGACCAGCGCCGCATTGACGACCACGTCGGCGACGACCCACCACTTGAGCCGAGGCGCGGTCAACTTGCTGTAGGCGAATCCGCACAGGGCGGTCCAGATCACCATGACCAGGCAGGCGGCGACGAGCATGCCTTGATGGGCGACGTCGCGGAAGCGGACGATGTTGACCAGCAGGGCGTGCACCGCGAGCGCGATCCGGAGCCAGTGGAGCACCCGGAACAGTGGCGCCAGCAGCAGTTGCGATGCGGCCGCGTGCCGGCTCCCGACGATCGAGAGCGGTGGCCAGGGCCTACTGCGGTGCGGCAACGGATTCGGGCGGGGTGGGCTCGGGCAGCCTCGTCTCGGTCGGGCCGGAGGCCGGAGCCTGTGGCGCGGCCGTGTCGCCAGGCGGAGTCACGGACGACTCGGTGGTCGCCGCATTCTCCCGAGCCAGCTTCGCCGCTCGGTTCGTGCCGGCGTACGCGTCGACGTACTCCTGCCCGGTCAGTTTCCGGATGGCCTGCATGACCTCGTCGGTGACCGCTCGGTAGTCGGCGTGATCGGCCGCACCGTCGGCCAGGTACGAGGAGAAGTCGAGTGGCGGCCCGATCCGGATTCCCGGGCGCTTCATGATCGGGATCCCGAACGGTCCACGGTGAAACTGGGTGCCGACGAAGCCGACCGGGATGACCGGCACACCTGCGCCCAGCGCCAAGCGGGCCACGCCGGTCCGGCCACGATGCAACCGCCCGTCACGCGACCGCGTGCCCTCCGGGAAAATCCCCACCAGTCCGCCGTCACGCAACACGTCCATCACCGGGGTGAGACCCTCGGCACTAGCTCGACCGCCCGACCGATCCATCGGCACCTGGCCCACCGCGGTGAGGAACCAGGCGACGATCTTCGACTTGAAATCCTTTCCAGGATTGAACAGTTCAGCTTTGGCCGGGAAGGTCAACCGCCGATGGATCATCGCGGGCAGCAGGAATGTCTCACCCGCCGACAGATGGTTGCCGGCCAGCACAGCACCGCCCCGCGAGGGGATGTTCTCCTCCCCCTCGATCCAGGGCTTGAACACGAATCGGCACACCGGCCTGAAGAGCAGGTACTTGAAGACGTGGTACAGCAACACCGGACCTCTCACTGGCAGACGCTTCGCAGCCTATCGGTGAGGGCTGCGGTCTGACCTACGATGTGCCCGTGGCCGGCTCCGTTCTTCCTCGTGGCGTGAGTCGTACGGCGCTGCCGTACTCGGGCGGAAGTGGACGCACCGGGGTGCTGCTGATCCACGGATTCACCGGGTCGCCGGCCTCGCTTCGACCATGGGCCGAGGATCTGGTGTCGCGCGGGTACAGGGTGGAATTGCCCCTGTTGGCCGGTCACGGCACAGCGTGGCAGGACCTGGAGCGGACCGACTGGGTCGACTGGTACGGCAGTGCGGAGCGGGCCTTCGACTCGCTGTCCGCCGAGGTCGACCAGGTCGCCGTCTGCGCGCTTTCGATGGGCGGTTCCCTGGCGATCCGGCTCGCCGCGCGCCGACCAGTGCCGGCTCTCGTCCTGGTCAACCCGTCCGTGCGTTCGAACGACGTGCGCATGAAGGCGCTGCCGGTTCTGTCGCGGGTCGTACGGTCCCTCCCGGCGATCGGCGACGACATCGCCAAGCCGGGAATGTCGGAGCACGCGTACCCCCGCACACCCCTGCGGGCGGCGGCCGCATTGACTCGTCTGTGGAAAGAGGTACGGCACGACCTCCCCCACGTCACGTCTCCGTTGCTGATGTTCTCTTCCGCCGTGGACCACGTGGTCGACCCTTCCTCGGCCCAACTGATCCGCTCGACGATCGGGTCGACCGACATCACGGAAGTGGGGCTCCCGAACAGCTACCACGTCGCCACCCTCGACTACGATGCGCCGACGATCTTCGACCAGACAGCGGCCTTCGTCGATCGGTTGACGGCCCAGGAATGAACGACGACGTCGACTCTCGGTTCCGGGCGCTGATCGAGGCGGAGTTCGGACCACTGACCGAGGTGGACGTACGAGACACGGAACCTCCGCCGGATTCGGCCGAGTCGCGTGCAGCCGTACCTCGACCGGGAGCGGACAACGGACCGGAAGAAGCCCCCCGACTCGGCCGTGCCGAGACGGTCGAGTGGGACGCTCCCCGATCGGTGAGCCCGACGGGAGCCGAGTCGGCAGTCGATCCTCCCTCCGGGCATCGCACGTGGGTTCCCGCCGAGGAGGATGACGACTTTGTACCCCCGCCGATGCCGCCGCCGGTCGGTCGATTGGCCTTCGCCACGTGGATCGCTTTGGGGTTGATCGGGTTGGGTCTGGTCTCTATTCCCCTGCTGATATTGGGATTTCTGAGCACAGGTGATGCCATGTGGCTGTCGTTGGGCGGTCTCGGCGTCGGTCTGCTGATGCTCTTCACCCGTCTTCCGCGTGACCGTGATCCGGGCGACACCGGCGCGGTGATCTAGCCGTCCCACCGGTCAGCACATCCAGGTCCGGCGATTGGCGCGGGCAGATTCGGTACGGATCAGGCGGCGTCGGGGGAGTTTCGGTACGGATCAGCCGCGGCTCTTCTGGCAGCTGAGCGTCTGGCTGGAAGGAGTTCCGCAACGCCAGAGACCCGGCGCGCAGCAGCCCCCTGCGTACCAAAACTGCCTCCACGTTCGACCCCAACCGAGTTTGAACGTTCAAGACCGGTTTGCGCGGTCAGATTCGGTACGGATCAGCCGCCGTCGCGGGCAGATTCGGTACGGATCAGGCGGCGTCGGGGCAGTTTCGGTACGGATCAGCCGGGCAGATTCGGTACGGATCAGCCGCCGTCGCAGAGTCTCGGTAGGGATCGGCAAGCCGTGAACGGCTTGAAGAAGAGGTCAGCCGGACAAGAACGCGTCGCGCAGACGACCACGGCGGGCACCCGGCCGCTCGCGCCGCCAAGGCCAGAAGGCCGAGGTCAAACCCGGGGGCTCGGACATCGAATGTCGGGCCAGGTCAGCCGCACCGATGAGCCCGGCGTCGTTGCGGAAGTGGGCGACCTTGATGTTGGCATTCGGCCGGTACCCGCGACCCGTCAACGTACGTTCGAACGCCGAGTTGGCGGGCCTCAACAACAGCGCACCTGCCTCGCTGACCCCACCACCGACGACGAACAGTTCGGGGTCCAGAGCCGCCGCCAGGTTCGCCATCCCTCGACCGAGCCACGTCCCTACGTCGGCCAGCAATTCACTGGACGGCTGATCTCCGGCCAGGGCCGTCCGGGTCACGAGAGGCCCGGTGATGGGCTGGCCGGCGGCGGCGAGCACGAGGTTCGCCGCTTGTGGCGTACCGGTCGCGATCAACTCGTTCGCCTCGCGCACCAACGCATTGCCACTGGCGTACTGCTCCCAGCATCCCCTGTTGCCGCAGGCGCACCAGTGCCCGTCGGGGACGATGGTCATGTGCCCCCATTCGCCGGCCATGCCGTACGAGCCACGAAACAACCGGCCGTCGATGATCAGGGCACCACCGATCCCCGTACCCAACGTGATGCACACCATCACGCCCGTACCCTTACCGGCCCCGAAGCGATACTCGGCCCAGGCTGCGGCGTTCGCGTCGTTGTCGACGATGACGGGCAGGTCGATGCGGGTTCTGAGTCGGTCGCGCAGGGGCTCGTTGCGCCACGACAGATGCGGCGAGAACCGTACGGTGGCCTGCTCGCTGTCGACCCAGCCGGCTGCCCCGACACCCACTGCGGCCACCAAAGGGTGCAGGCGGCGCAGCTTTCCGACGACGTCGACGATGACGTCTTCCACCACCGCTGGACCGGCACTCGGTGTGGGCGTCACGAGCCGGTCGATGATCGTTCCGTCGGGCGTCACTACTCCCGCGGCAACTTTGGTGCCTCCGATGTCGACCCCGATACTCAGCACCCGCTCCACCTCTCTCGATCGCCAGTCAGGATAGTTCGATCAGGTGTGCCCCCGGCGGAGGCAGATCCAAGGCCGCCCGTAACCGACGGGCGATCACCTGGGCCGAGAACGTGTGCTCCACGAGTGCGCGCCCAGCAACTCCGGCCGCCCGGGCGAGTTCCAGGTGGTGCAGGTACGGCAGGGTCGCGGCGGCGATCTCGGCCGGGTCTTCGGGATCGACGACTCGCCCGGAAACGCCGTCGATCACGGTCTCCGGCGCTCCCCCGGACCGCCCCACGACGACCGGCAGACCGGTGGCCGCCGCTTCCAGGAACGACAGGCCCAGCCCTTCGGCGTACAGCCCGCCCACTCTGGTCCGAACCGGCAACAGGAACACCCGTGCCTGAGCCAGCACCCGAGCCATCGCCTCGTGCGGCACCGGTGGCAGCACGGTCACCGACTCCAGGTCGGCGGCCTCCCGCCTCAGTCGTACGGCTTCCCGCCCCGAGCCCACGATCACCAGTCGGGCCTGTCCACAGCCGGCCAGGATTCGCGGCCAGGCCGCCAGGAGCCGATCGAATCCCTTCTGCCGTACGAAACGGCCGGCCGCCACGACGACAGGCTGATCCGACGGACCGGCCATGGGGAACGAGACCAGGTCGACCGGCGGCGGAAGGTGAACCAGCTTGGCGCGATCCGCCTGGACCAGCGCCTGCTCGATCCTGGATCGCGTATAGGTGGAGATGTAGCCAAGGGCGTCGACCGTGCGGCCGATTCTGCGCAGAGCTCGACGGGCAACGGGAACGCGCGACCACCACACCTCGTGTCCATGGCTGAGCGCCACGACACGTCGAGCGCCGCCCCTACGCAGCGACTCGGCCAGCAGCCCGAGCGGCGCAGCGGCGCCGATCAAGACCCGGGTGATGCCGTACTGCCGGAGCAGGCGGCGCGCCGCGCGGGCGACGCGCGGTGTGGGCAGCAGCGGCCCGGACAGGCGGACGACCGGGAACGGGAGCTCGGCATCGTAGGTCGAGGTGCCGAGCGCAGGACGTTCGTGTCGGGTCAGGACGACGACGTGGTCGTCGAGAAGACCGCACCCCGTACGGACGAAACTTTCGATTCCGCCCACACGGGGAGGAAAGTCGTTCGTGACGACCAGGGTGCGGTGGCCGACGTCAGGCGACGCGACGACCGCCCATGAACGGCATGGACATGACCGGAGCCGTCGTGACACCCGACCGCGGGTTCGCCGCGTGGACGATCATGCCATTGCCGATGTACATGCCGACGTGGCTGATGCCGGAGTAGTAAAAGACCAGGTCACCGGGCTGCAACTGAGACAGACCGACCGGAGTGCCGACTCCGAACTGGGCCTGCGACGTGCGCGGCAGGCTCACGCCGACCGAGCGGTACGCCGCCGAGGTCAGACCGGAGCAGTCATAGGCGCTCGGACCGGTGGCGCCCATGGAATAGGCCTTGCCGACCTGCGCGAGAGCGAACGAGAGCGCGCCCTGCGCCCGACTGCTGGCCGTGCCGCTGACGACCGGCGTGACCGTTTCGGTCACACTGCGCGACGTGGTGGTGGTCTGGCCGGCGGCGAGGCGGGCAGCCGCGTCGGCCTGACGCTGTTCTTCGAGCTTGCGCTTCTGGTCGGCGGTCAGCTTGGCGAGCAGATCCTCGGCGGCCTTCACCTTCGCGTCCGACTGCTTCTTGAGGTCGGCCAGTTGCTGGGCGTCGGCCGAAATCGCATCGCTCTTGGCCTGCGCGGAGCGGGACATGTCAGCCAGATTCGCCTGTGCCGACTGGTAGTCCTGGAGCAAAGCGTTGGTGTTGTCGTTGACCTTCTGGACGGTCGAGAGCTGGTTGAGGAAGGACTCGACATCTTCGGTGACCAGAAGCTGGGTGGTGGTGTCCATGCTCCGGGAGCGGTACTGCTGGAGCGCCACCTGCGCCACCTGGGCGCGGAGCGCCGCAACCTTGTCGGACTGGGCCGCCGAGTCAGACTGGATCTGGCTCAGTTCCTTCTCGCTCTTGGCCTTCTGCTCTTGAGCCGCCGCGTACTGCATGTCGATCTCGCTGGCTTGCTGCTCGAGCTGCTCCAGCTGCGCCTTCGCTCCGTCGACGGTGTCAGGGTCTGCCTGGGCCAACATGCCCCCCGACAGCACCAGTGCGCCTGACAGAGCGAGGGCCGACAGACCGAGACCGACCTTTCGCTTCAGAGTGCTCACTCTCGTCCCTTCGGTTCGCCGACAACGGCCATGGGCCGCGTACATCCTGAGAAAACCTAAGGGAAAACCCGAGAAAACGCCAATCGAAGGCTCAAATTTCTCAGATTTCGAGCGCCTTCGTCAGGAACAGGCCCGTTCCTGTGGCACCAGTCGCAAGGGAGGAACGAGTCCCGACGAGGTGAGCGCGCCGATCGCCGCCTGTTCGGCAGCATCGAAGCTCAGTTCCTCCTCACTGGGCACTCCCATGAGCACCGACACGATGCAGTCGGCACAAGCGATGTCTCGTACGGCGCACGTGCCGCAGTCAATAGTGATGGTCGACATGTCTGGCACCCTGCCGGGCCCGACTGACACTTTTCTGCGGTCCCGCCTCCGTGGTCGGGTCGTCGAAACTTGTCAGTGCCCCCTCCTAGCGTCACCCGACATGACGGCACAACCTCTGCTGCTCGACCAGGTCACCCACCTGGCCGACGTCACCTTCTGCGTCGTGGACCTGGAGACGACAGGCGCGGCGGAGAGCAGTCAGATCACCGAGTTCGGGGCAGTCAAGGTGCGCGGCGGTGAGGTGCTGGGCGAGTTCCAGACCCTGGTGAACCCTGACATCCACATCCCGGCGATGATCACCGACCTCACCGGCATCACCGACTCGATGCTCCGACCGGCGCCGAAGCTGCCGGAAGTACTTCCCCAGTTCCTCCAGTTCGCCCATGGCTGCGTGCTGGTCGCCCACAACGCCCGCTTCGACGTTGGGTTCCTCAAGCGAGCCTGCGACTCCCTCGGCTATCGGTGGCCGCAGCCGCAGGTCGTGGACACGGTCGGCTTGGCCAGGTCTGTGCTGATGCGCGACGAGGTGCCGAACTGTCGCCTCGCGACACTCGCCCGCCACTTTCACGCCGAGACGACGCCCAACCACCGGGCCCTCGACGACGCCAGGGCGACGGTCGACGTTCTCCACGGTCTCCTGGAGCGCGTCGGCAACCTCGGGGTGCACACTCTCACCGACCTCGTCGAGGTCAGCCGCAAGGTGTCGCCGGCCCGAAGGGCTCGCCGCACCTGGGCTGCCTCGTTGCCAGAGAAGCCGGGCGTCTACGCGTTCGTGCTCGACTCCCTGGGTTCGGACGGCCCTCGCCGCGAGGTCCTCTACGTCGGCACGTCCCGCAACATCAAGCGCCGCGTCCGCACCTACTTCACCGCGTCGGAGACTCGGTCTCGCATCGACGAGATGGTGCGGGTCGCGACCGGCGTGGAGGCGACCGTCTGCCGTACCCCCCTGGAAGCGAGCGTGCTCGAACTCCGGTTGATCGCTGCGCACGCCCCCCGCTACAACCGGCGGTCCAAGCGACCGCACAGACTGACGTGGCTCAAGCTCACCCAGGAGGCGTTTCCCCGGTTCTCGCTCGTGACCAGGCTGACCGCCGACGGCGCTCGCTACTTCGGCCCGTTCAGACAGCGATCGACGGCCGAGGACGCGTTACTCGCCTTATACGACGCATGCCTGGTCCGGCGCTGCGGCGATCGCCTGTCGGTGAGACGGGCGCGGCCAGCCTGTGCGCTGGCCGAGTTGGGACGCTGTGTCGCCCCCTGCGAGTTGGGCGAGGGGGCTGCCCGCTACGGCGCCATCGTCTCCGCGGTCGAAGACGTCCTCGACGGTGACATTCGGCCCGTGCTCGACGCAGCTCGGCGACGGCTTCAGAGGCTGGCCTACGAGGAACGCTACGAGGAGGCCGACCAGGTCCACCGGCGGGTGAGCGCGTTCGAGGCGGCCGCGCTCAAATACGTCCGGGTCGGCAGCCTCGCCCGATGTCCGGAGATCCTCGCCGCCAAACTGACCGACCATGGCTGGGAGATCCACGGGGTTCGCCACGGCCGCCTGGTCGCGGCGGCGGTCTGCCGGCCCGGCGATGACCCGTGGCAGGTGGCCGACAGCGCGATGGCAGTGGCCGAGACCGTACCCGCTCCCGTCCCACCTGCTCCGGCCGCGACCATCGAAGAGACCGAACGCATCGCCGACTGGTTCGAGTCCGGAGGTGTGCGAATCATGAGAATCGAAGGGAGTTGGTCGTGGCCGCTGCATTCGGGCCGCCGGCTCGTCGGGTTCGACGTCGACGATGTTCGTCCTCAATCGGAGACTACGATGCGGCCATGATCACCGCGATCGTCTTTGTGCAGGCCACTGTGGACCGGATCCCCGAGGTGGCTACGGCCATCGCCGAACTCGATTCGGTGACCGAGGTGTATTCGGTCACAGGCCGGATCGATCTCATCGCGATCGTCCGGGTCGCCAGCAACGAACAGGTCGCCGAGGTGGTCGCCGATCGCCTCAACAAGATCGACGGGGTCAAGAGCACCGAGACGCACATCGCGTTCCGCACGTTCTCACGCCACGACCTCGAAGCCGCCTTCTCCATCGGGCCGCAGTAGCCCCGCACTAGCCCAGTCACCAGACGACCCCGCACCCCGACCCAGGGGTCGAGTGTGCGGGGTCCTGATTCGAGCGGGTGCCTATTCCGAAATAGTCACCGAGTTGATGACGACGGGTGTGCGCGGCTTGTCGCCGAAACCGGTCGGCGTCGTGGCGATCTTGTCCACGACGGCCTGGCTCGCCGCATCGGTCACCTCACCGAAGATCGTGTGGCGACGGTTGAGGTGCGGGGTCGGGCCCACCGTGATGAAAAACTGAGAACCGTTCGTGCCCGGTCCGGCGTTCGCCATGGCCAGCAGGTACGGCCGATCGAACGACAGCTCGGGGTGGAACTCGTCGGCGAACGTGTAGCCGGGACCTCCCCGACCATCACCTCGAGGGCAGCCGCCCTGGATCATGAACCCGTCGATGACGCGGTGGAAGGTCAGCCCGTCGTAGTAATGGCCGGTCGTGCGATGCCCCGTGGCCGGGTCGACGTACTCCTTGGTGCCGTTCGCGAGGCCGACGAAGTTGGCGACGGTCTTGGGCGCTTGGTCGTCGAACAGGTCGATCGCGATGTCGCCGACGTTGGTGTGCAGTGTTGCCGTGCTCACAGGTGCTGAGCCTTTCTCGAGGTGCTCCGGTCGACCCGAGCCTACCGAGCCGACCGCTCGGGGCAATCTCGGTCCGCCTGCGCAAGGGAAAACGCTGATCACTCATACCGGCCTCAACTGTGACTGGTCTTCCACAGATCTCCTCGTCGGAAGCGTGCGCGAGTACGGTGGGGATCAACTCCAAGCCTGGAGTGACCCTTTCCGATTTCGGAGGACCACATGTTCCGCAAGCAGACCTTGCGCAAAGCCGCCGCAGAGACGACTCACACGGCCGCTGAGCGAGGAGCCGCCGCCCTCGATCTGGCGATCGAGCGCATCACGCCGCTCCTCGAACAGGCCGCTGACCGCGTCGCGCCCCTGGCCGAAGACGCCAAGATCCGGGCCAGCCAAGCGCGCGTCAACGCAGCTCGCTTCGCCGCCGATACCGTCGAGCAAATCCAGCCACAACTGAACGACGCCCTCGACAAGGTGTCGCCAGCTGTCGAACGCGCGCAGAAAACCCTGCAGAACGACCTGATTCCCAAGCTCATCGACCTTCTGCACGAGGCGGCCGAGCACCCCAAGGTTGCCGAAGCCCTCGAATCCGCGAAAGATGTCGCGGCCGAGGTACAGTCCCGCGGCGAAGCTGCGGTCGCTGCGGTCAAGGGTGAGTTGGTCGTTCCGAAGAAGTCCAACAAGGGCAAGACCTTCGCCAAGATTGCGGCCGTCGGTGCCCTTCTGGCGGCCACCGCCGTCGCCGTCAAAGCGTTCCTCGGCTCCAAGGACAGCGGTTGGGCGGCCCACGAGCCGAGCCCGGCCTACACCTACACCCCCGCCGCAGCCGACACTGCCGCGGCGACGGACGACACGGCACCGGCCGAGACCGCCGTTGACGACGAAGTCGCAGTCGAGGCCGAGGTTCCGGGCGACGGAGGCGTCGAAGATGTCGTCGATGCCGTCGAGGCCGACGTGGTGGCCGAGTCCGCGCCCCCGAGCGATGCAGAGGGTTCGCCGTACGGCGAAGGGTCCTACACCGGTTCAGAGCCGCCGGAAGGTTTCACCATCAAGGGCAACGAGCGGTCGATGAAGTACCACACCACCGAATCGGGCGGGTACGACCGGACGATCGCCGATGTCTGGTTCGCCAGCGAAGATGCCGCCAAGGCAGCCGGCTTCTCACGCGCCCAGCGCTGATCGAAATCACGAGAGAACGGGCGGCCTCCGGGCCGCCCGTTCTGCATCCCCGGGTGGGAAACTCGTGGAAACTTCTCTGCCGACCTCACAAACACGCCGTCTCGACCGCCTTTAGAGGGTGAAAGCACCATTCTCAGGAGGCGACATGACCACCGACACCCCCACCGCGACGATCCGCTCGGCGACCTGGCTGCCAGCCGCACCCGTCCGTGCCCACGTCCGCAGCGTCATCGCGGAGACCCAAACGCCCTGGCAAGTGATCGCCTTGCTGGCCGACGTGCCGATCGCCAATGTCCAAACCCTGCTCTTCGGTCGCGCAGGCACTCTGCGTCCACGGCTGAGTCCGGGGGCATCCGCACGTCTGCAACGAGTGACGTCGGCGGTCGTGCGCGACTCCCGCCGTACCCTCGTGCCGTCCCGCGAAGCCAGGCCGTCGGTGCGGCTGCTCACCGCAGCCGGCTGGTCGCTCGACGAGATCGCAGATGCTGTCGGCATCGATGCCGCCCACACCGCACGGATCGCGCACGGCAGAGGCGGCTGCTCCGTCTACACCGCCCTCGTGGCCCACGCGCTCTGCGTCGAGGCCGGGTTGACGCAGGCCGACGAGGCGGAGTTGGTCGCGTAGATGGCTACCGTGGCGCCCATGGTGTGGGCGGTGTCGGCGATCGCGGTGGCCACCGGAATCACGGCCGGAGCACTGGCATCGCCACTGCTGCGCCGAGCTCCCGAGCCCGCCCTCGAAGCAGACGAGACCAAGACCCCGTACCGAGCGCTCGCTGGTCCCCGGTCGGCCTTGGCCGCGTTCTGCTGGGCCACGATCTGTGCCGGCATCGCTGTGATGCTGGTTCCGCTGCCAAGGACCGCTCCGTGGCTCGTCCTCGCCCTCGTCGGCTCGCTCGCGGCCGTCGTCGATATCGCCACGACCTGGATCCCCCGTCGTTGGCTGCAGGTGGGCTGGGCTCTGATGGCCGCGGCGGTTTCGTTGTCGGCCCTCGCATCGAGTGACTGGCCCAGTTGGGTTCGCTCGGCGGTCGGCTCGCTGGTGACGGGTGGACTGTTCTGGCTCGTCTACGAAATCGCTGCGCGCAGAGGTCGGGCACCGTTCGGATTCGCCGACGTACGGCTGGGGTTCCTGACCGGCGCGGTGTCCGGCTGGCACTCCTGGACTTTGGTCGGGTGGAGCCTGCTCCTGGGCAGCGTGCTGGGCGCGCTCTGGGGCATCGTCGTCGCGGTCAGGCGCGGCCGGGACGGCCCGTTCCCCTACGGCCCGAGCATCGTGGCCGGCCCGTACCTCGCCCTCGGATTGTGGGCGTTCCTGCCCTGAGGAACGAACGACCCGACGCCGACGGGTGCGGGCACCACAGGGTCAGGGACGACGAGCCTGGGTCACCGACACCCATCGGTCGAGGAGTGCGCTGGCCGCGCCGGTGTCGATCGCCGCGCCGGCGACCACGATCTGATCGGCCAACTGTTCGGCCAGCGAGGCCGCCAGATCGGGCCCGCGGAACGACACGAGGGCCGCGGCTGCGTTGAGCAGCACGATGTCGCGCACCGGCCCCCGCTCCCCGCCGAGGACACGCCGTACCACCTCCGCGTTGTGCTGAGGCGGTCCCCCCACCAGGTCGGCAGGCTGGGCCGCCGCCAACCCGAGTTCTGCAGGGTCGACGGTGTCGGTGGCCACCACGCCGTCGTCGATCACCCAGATGTCGGAGGTCGTGGTGGTGGTCAGTTCGTCGAGCCCGTCGCCGCCGTGGAACACCAAGCCGCGACTGCCCCGGCTCGCGAGGACTCCTGCGACCAACGAAGCCATCCGTCGGTCCGCTACACCGACGGCCTGGGCGTACGGCCGGGCAGGATTGGCGAGCGGGCCCAGGAAGTTGAACGTGGTCTGGATTCCCAGTTCCTTGCGCGGGGCACCGGAGTGACGCAGCGACTGGTGGAACAAGGGCGCGAACAGGAACACGAGACCCGTTTCGGCCAGCACTTCATGCTGGCGGTCCGGCCGTACGTCCAACACCACCCCGAGCGCTTCCAGGACGTCGGCCGTACCGCACATGGACGAGGCTGCCCGATTGCCGTGCTTGACGACCTTCGCCCCCGCCGCGGCCGCCACGATCGCCGCCATCGTCGACACGTTGACGGTATTGGCCCGGTCTCCGCCGCTGCCGACGATGTCGACGGCTTGTCGGTCCAACTCGATCGGGGTCGCGCGCTCGAGCATGGCCGCGGCCAGCGCGGACACCTCCTCGACGGTTTCGCCCTTCGACCTCAAGGCGACGATGAATCCGGCGATCTGCACCGGGGTCGCGTCGCCGGCGAGAATCTGTCCCATCGCCCAGCGGGCGTCGGCCACGCTGAGGTCCTCGCGCCGCACCAACTGGCTCAGCACATCAGGCCACGACGACATCGGGTCAGCTTTCGACGCGAGCCGACGCCCGGAGCAGTTCGGCGACTTTTTCGGGCAGTCGAACCGGGTCGATCGGGTACGGGCTGATCGCGTCCGCACCCGACCAGGCGGCCAACCAGGCGTCCTGCGGCCGGGCCACCAGCAGCAGGATCGGCGGGCAGTTCGCGATCTCGTCGCGGAGTTGCTTGGCGACGCCCATCCCGCCGCTCGGGACCGCTTCGCCGTCCAGGATCGCCAGGTCGTACCCGCCCGCGTCCATCGCCCTGACGACCGCTGCTTGCGTGGCAGTTTCGAACACCTCGATCGCGGGCAGGTCCGCCGCCACCTTCGTTCCGAGGGCGAGCCGTACCTGCTCGCGCACCGTCCGGTCGTCGGAGTACAGCAGCACCTTGGCCGTCGCGTTCATCGGGTGTCGTCCTCGTCTCGTGGGCTCGCGTGCATCGTAGCGAAGCGGGTCGGCCGGGCTGGTTCGTCTCCCGGAACGTCACCTGAGAGGGCGCGTAGCTGCTCTTCCCTATCCAGACGCCGATCCTCGCGCTTGGCCTCGCGCTGGGATTCGCGCCACCAGCCCACGAACAGCGCCGACATCGTGCTGACCATCGTGAGGTCGCCGGTGGCCCACAGAATCGCGCCTGCGACGTACTGGTCGGCCAACGGGCTCGGCCCCCAGGTGCGGTCGAACGAGAGGTACCAGGCCTCCGCGACCAGCGACTTGGAGCCCATGATCATGGTGCCGACGAAGGCGTGGAACGGCATGGTCAGGAAGAAGAGCAAGATCCTCAAGGGGTACGGCATCCGCCACGGCGTCGGATCCACTCCCAGTAAGACGAAGAAGAAGGCACACCCGATGACCACCATCCAGAGATGGAGCAGGTCGTGGGCGAGGTTGTTGCGCAGAGTGAACTCGTACAGACCGGTTGGATACAGCACGAACGGCAACGAGATCATCGCCAACACGGTGTGACCGGGGAATAGGAACGCCTTGACCGGCCACGAGTGGATGACCGCCAGCAGCACGTGACGAGCCCGTCCCGAGAGAACGCGCAACGCCAGCGTGATGGGGGCACCCTGGGCGAGGAAGACAGGCGCCACCATGTTCAAGAGCATGTGCTGGATCATGTGAACGCTGAACAGCACCGTGTCGTAAACACCGAGCGCACCGAGCATCGCGTAGGTCAGGGTGGCCATGCCGGCGACCCAAGCGATCGTGCGGCCGACCGGCCACGAGTCGCCGCGCTTGGCCAGTCGCCGTACACCCCACAGATAGAGAGCAAGGCCGAGAAGCAGGGCTGGCCCGGCCCACCAATCCCATTGCCATCGCGTCAGATACCCGAGCAGGGTGAGCGGCTCCGGTTGGTTCTCCGGGTCGGCGTGCAAGGGGTAGAGCCAGGCGGCCATGCCGCCCATCATGCCCTGTGGGCTCGGGAATCAGGATAAACGCCGTGATCACTGGGCAAGTAAGGGTCACCTATGGACATAATGTGCCGTGGCCAGATCGACGACACCCGACGCCCTCCCATCCGGGGCGCTCCATCCCATCGCACGACCCCGCCTCCACGGAGTGGCCGGGCGACCGGACATGGTCAGTGTGGGCACCATCATCTGGCTCGCGAGCGAACTCATGTTCTTCGCCGCTCTGTTCGCGGCCTTCTTCACGATCCGTAACGTCACCAGCGCAGCAGCCACTCCCGGTCATCCGACGCTCTTCCAGGCCGGTCACGACCAACTCAACATCGTGTTCGCCGCGATCAACACAGCCGTGCTCGTGACGAGCTCGGTCACCTGCCAGATCGGCGTCCACAACGCCGAGCACGGCCGCCTGAGTCGGTCCGGGAGCCTGCTGAACCCGCTGTCGTGGGGCATGAGGGAGTGGTACACGCTGACGTTCCTGTTGGGCGCATTCTTCATCGGCGGCCAGGTGTACGAGTACTTCCAGCTCTTCCACGAAGGGCTCACGATCTCGTCCAACGTGTACGGCTCGGTGTTCTTCCTGGCGACCGGCTTTCACGGTCTCCACGTGGCCGGCGGTCTGATCGCGTTCCTGCTGCTGATCGGCCGTACCTACATGACCCGCACGTTCACCCGCGAGCAGATGGTGAACTCGGTCGTCGTGTCGTACTACTGGCACTTCGTCGACGTCATCTGGATCATCCTCTTCTTCGCCATCTACATCCTGGAGATGCTGTGAGCACGAAGCCGACCCGCAACCCGCGCCGCTCGTTGCGCCGCAGCCCGATCTTTCGGTTCCTGCTCCTCGCTTCCGGGCTGTTCCTGATGGGCGGGGTCTACTCGTTGGCGACGCCGGCCACGTCGAGCGCTGCCCCCGCGGCCCCCGCGGAAGTCGCCCAAGGTCAGGCCCTGTTCACGATGAACTGCTCGTCGTGCCACGGGATGCAGGGCCAGGGGACGAGCCAGGGCCCCGACATCCGCAATGCCGGGGCCGCAGCCGCGCACTTCCAGGTCTCCAGCGGTCGGATGCCGATGGCGAACCAGGGAGTCCAGTCCCGCCGCAAGGTGAACACGTTCACCGACGCCGAGGTGAAGGCGATCGCCGACTACGTCGGCAGCCTGGGCACCGGCCCGAAGATCCCGTCCAACAGCCAGTACGACCCGAGCGGGCTGACCGACGAGGAACTGGCCCGCGGTGGCGAGCTCTTCCGTACGAACTGCTCTGCCTGCCACAACTTCGGCGGCAACGGCGGCGCCCTGCCCAACGGTGTCTACGCCCCGCCGCTGACCGCGGCTGCCGGCGTGACCAACCAGCAGATCTGGGAGGCGCTCCGCACCGGCCCGGGCCAGATGCCGGTGTTCCCGCAGAGCTCGATGACCGACGAAGACGTACGGCAGATCATCGGTTACCTCAACGACTTCCACGAGCGCCCCACCGGCGGCAACACACTCGGCAGCGTCGGCCCCGTCTCCGAGGGTCTGGCCGCGTGGATCCTCGGCATCGGCGGCTGCGTCGGCTTCGCCATCTGGATCGCGTCGAAGGGGGCCCGGGCCCGATGAGCAACGAAACCCTGCCCGAGGTCGTCCGGAACTACCCGGTGCCCGACCCCGGCATCGAAGAGCACATCGATCGTTGGGTGGATGCCGACAAGGCAGCCGGCGATCGTGCGGCCCGCCAGGTGACGATGTATTTCGGCCTGGTCCCGATCTTCGCGATCGCGTTCGTCGTCTGCTACTTCGCAATCCCTCGCACGACGACCGCGAACTTCCTCGGCATGAGCATCTTCGCCCAGCACCTGTGGCTGGGCCTGACCGGCGGTCTGGCCGTCTTGTGCATCGGAATCGGTGCCGTCCAGTGGGCGCGCCTGATCATGAACGACCACGAGGTGATCGAGGAGCGGCACGAGGCTCGATCGTCGGACGCGGACCGTAAGGATGCCGTCCAGCTGGTCGCCGACGGCGTCAAGGACACCGGCCTGTCGCGCCGGCGAATGATCGGTTCGGCCATGGCCGGAGCGCTCGGGATCGCCGCCGTGCCCGCGGTCGTCATGCTGGCCGACATGGGCCCGTGGCCCGGCCCGGGAATGCGGAAGGCGACGATCGAACGCACGATCTGGTCCGAAGGCGTCCACCTGGTCACCGACATCACCCAGCGCCGGATCAAAGCGGCCGACATGATCGTCGGCGAACTGGTCAACGGCCAGCCGGAGAATTTGTTCGACCTGCACGGTGAGGACTTCCTCGTCGAGAAGTCGAAGGCCGCGATCATCATCGTCCGGATGGACCCGGCGTCGATCAAGGTTCCCCCGTCGCGCCAGGATTGGCAGGTCGACGGAATCCTGTGCTACTCCAAGATCTGCACCCACGTCGGGTGCCCGATCAGCCTGTGGGAGCAGCAGACGCACCACCTGTTGTGCCCGTGTCATCAGTCGACGTTCGACCTGGGGAACTCCGGCGTCGTCGTCTTTGGCCCGGCCGCTCGGTCGTTGCCCCAATTGCCGATCACGACCGACCGCGACGGGTTCCTCGTCGCCAGGAGCGACTTCACGGTGCCCACGGGTCCGAGTTTCTTCGAGCGAGACTCTCGCCACGACTACCAGGACGGGGATAGCTGATGGCCAAGCCCACCACAGTCGTCGACGAGGCTCCGGTCCTCGAGACCACGACGCCCGAGGGCAAGCCCCCGTTCGCGAAGCTCGCGGGCCCGGCCGGGTGGCTCGACGAGCGCATCGGGGCGGGCAAGCTCGCCAAGTTCGGTCTCCGCAAGGTGTTCCCCGACCACTGGTCGTTCCTGCTCGGCGAGATCGCCCTGTATTCGTTCGTCATCTTGCTGCTGACCGGCGTGTTCCTCACGATCTGGTTCAAGCCGTCGATGGTGGAGACCGAGTACTTCGGCTCGTACCAGTTGCTCCGCGGCGTCCCGATGTCGGAGGCGTACTCGTCGACCTTGACGCTGAGCTTCGACGTACGGGGCGGTTTGCTGGTACGGCAAGTGCACCACTGGGCGGCCATGCTGTTCATCGCTGCCGCGACCGCCCACATGCTGCGGGTGTTCTTCACCGGCGCCTTCCGCAAGCCGCGCGAGCTCAACTGGCTGCTCGGCGTCGGGCTGTTGTCGATCTCGCTGATCGAGGGCTTCAGCGGCTACTCGCTGCCAGACGATCTGCTGTCGGGCACCGGGCTTCGATTCGTGGACGGCCTGATCCGGTCGATCCCGCTGATCGGCACCTGGGCCGAGTTCTTCATCTTCGACGGTCAGTTCCCCGGCAGTGCGGTGATTCCGCGCCTGTACATGGTGCACATCCTGCTCGTACCCGGGCTCCTGCTGGCGCTGATCAGCGCGCACCTTGCCCTCGTGGTCTACCACAAGCACACGCAGTACCCGGGGCCGGGCCGCACCGAAGGCAACGTCGTTGGCTATCCCCTGTTCCCGGTCTACATGGCGAAGGCCGGCGGCTTCTTCTTCATCGTCTTCGGCGTCACGGTGCTCATGGGCACGTTCCTGGCGATCAACCAGGTGTGGGAGTACGGCCCGTACGACCCGGCCCAGATCACCGCCGGAACGCAGCCCGACTGGTACATGGGTTGGGTCGAAGGGGCGCTGCGCATCATTCCGCCGATCGAGTGGCATCTCGGGGGCACCACGTGGACGTGGTCGGTCTTCCTGCCCGGCGTCGGGCTCATGGGCATCCTGTTCACCGGCCTGGCTCTGTGGCCGTTCATCGAGCAGTGGATCACCGGTGACAAGAGCGAGCATCACCTGCTCGACCGGCCTCGTAACGCTCCCACTCGGACCGCCATTGGCGTCGCGGGCATGACGGCGTACGGCCTGTTCTGGATCGCGGGCGGCAACGACATCGTCGCGAACGTGTTCCACCTCAGCCTCAACGCCGTGACGTACTTCATGCGGGTCGCTGTGTTCGTCTTGCCCGTGGTCGCGTTCCTGGTCACGCGCCGGATCTGTGCGTCGCTGCAGCGTGCCGACGCCAACCGGGTGCTGCACGGCAGCGAGACGGGAGTCATCGTCCGTACGGCCGACGGTGGTCACTACGAGGATCACGTGCCGATCAGCACCGACGAGGCGTTCACTCTGACCGAGCACAAGGAGTACCCCGAGCTCGAGGCCTCAGCCGCCACCGACGCCAACGGCGTGGCGATCGCTCCTGCTGTCAGCTCGCGTCGTGCCCGGGCCCGCCGCTGGTTCCTCAAGGCCAACCAGCCGAAGCCGACCGCCGACGAGATCGCGGAGGCTCACGACCATCCAGAGATCGAGGCCGCCGAGGAGAAGAAGGCCATCACGACCCACTAGTCGAGGTGCGTGAGAGGGTGACGGGGTGCGATTCCTCGACGGTGAACCGACGTACGACCTGACGTACAACGACGTCTTCATGGCCCCGAACCGCTCGGGGGTCTCGTCGCGGATGGAAGTGGACCTGGCCAGCACCGACGGTTTGGCCACTCCCCTGCCCATCGTGGTCGCGAACATGACCGCGATCAGCGGTCGGCGGATGGCCGAGACCGTGGCTCGCCGGGGCGGGATCGCGATCCTGCCCCAGGACATCCCGACCGACGTGGTGGCCGAGCAGATCCACAAGGTGAAGTGGTCGCACCCGGTGTTCGAGACGCCCATCCGGGTGGTCCCCGGTTCGACCGTCGGCGAAGCGATGGCACTGCTCACCAAGCGCGCGCACGGCGTGGCGATCGTCGTCGACGAAGGCCGACCGATCGGGGCCGTGTCTGCTGCGGAGGCCGACAACGTCGACCGGTTCGCCCAAGTGCAAGACGTCATGACGACCGACCTGACGGTGTTGGGTCCCCAGACGACCCCGGCCGAGGCGTTCGACAGCTTGTCGGCCCGCCATCAGAAGGTGGCCGTGGTGGTCGACGACGAGGGCCTGCTACTCGGGATCATGACGAGCCGGGGCGCACTGCGCTCGTCGCTCTACGGGCCGTCGGTGGACGACCAAGGGCGTCTGCGGGTGGGTACGGCTGTTGGAATCAACGGCGATGTCGGCGGGCGGGCCACCAAGCTGCTCGACGCCGGCACTGACGTGCTGGTGGTCGACACGGCCCACGGGCACCAGGAGCGGATGATCGCGGCTCTGGAGGCCGTCAGGGCCTCCCGGGACGCCTTCGCGAGCCGCACCGGCCGCCGGGTCGTGCTGGTTGCGGGCAATGTGGTGACCCGGTCAGCGGTCGACGACCTTGTTGCGGCGGGCGCCGACGTGCTCAAGGTCGGCGTCGGTCCGGGCGCGATGTGCACCACCCGGATGCAGACAGGTGTCGGACGTCCTCAGTTCAGTGCCGTCCTCGAATGCTCCGAGGCAGCGCTTCAACTCGGCAAGGCGGTCTGGGCCGACGGGGGCGTGCGGTACCCGCGCGACGTCGCCCTGGCGCTCGCCGCGGGGGCCGGCAGCGTGATGATCGGTTCGTGGTTCGCCGGTACGTACGAGTCGACGGGTCCGCTGCTGAGCGACCACCAGGGGCGCCAGTACAAGGAGTCGTACGGCATGGCCAGCGCCCGGGCCGTGCGCAGCCGTACCAGAGAAGAGTCAGCGTTCGACCGTGCCCGGAAAGCCCTGTTCGAGGAAGGGATCTCGAGCTCTCGCATGTACCTCGACCCTGAGCGTCCCGGCGTCGAAGACCTGCTCGACTGGATCATCTCTGGGGTCCGGTCGGCCTGCACGTACGCGGGAGCGCGAGATCTCCGACAGTTCCACGAGCGGGCCGTGGTCGGAATCCAGTCCCCCGCGGGGTACGACGAAGGTCGCCCCTTGCACGCCAGTTGGTAGACCAGCTAGCCGTCGTGGTCAGACCGGCACCAAGCTCTCCGATGGGGAGCGGGCGCCGGAAGGCCGTCAGTGCTTGTACTCGCCCCGGTAGAACTCGTACACCCACCCGGTGATCGACCAGATCGCCATCCCGACCCCGATGAGGAAGATCCACCACCCGAACACGGGACCGAGCGCGATCACGGCAGCCGTCAGACCGACCCAGAGCGGCCAGATGCTCTTGGCCGGGAAGAATCCCAGTTCACCGGCACCCTCGCTGATCTCGGCGTCGGGCCGATCCTGGTCGCGCAGGTCGTGCTTGCGGGCCCAGATGAACATGTACGCCGCGATCATGCCCGCCGTAAGGCCGGCGAGAGCCAGTGCCACGACACCGATGGGCTCGTGCAATCGGGTCATATAGGCGTACCCACCCATGGCAAGGAAGAAGAAGAACCCGATCCCGGCCATGATCTTCCACTCGACTCTCACCGCTCGCCTCCGTCCGTGATGGCAGCCTTCTTCGCTGCTTCGGCAATGACCGGCGACGTGGACAGGTCAGGGTGGTTGAGGTCGAAGGCCGGGCTCTCGGTGCGGATCCGGGGCAGTGAGTCGAAGTTGTGTCGCGGTGGCGGGCAGCTCGTCGCCCATTCGAGCGAGCGTCCCCAGCCCCACGGATCGTCGGTCGTCACCTTGGGCGCGTTACGGCTGATCCAGATGTTCCAGAACCAGGGAAGCATCGACACACCGAGCAGGAACGCCCCGAAGGTTGAGACCTGGTTGAGGAACGTGAATCCCTCGGTCGACAGGTAGTCGGCGATCCGTCGCTGCATGCCCTCGACGCCGAGCCAGTGCTGCACGAGGAACGTGGTGTGGAAGCCGACGAACAGGATCCAGAAGTGGATCTTGCCCCAGGTCTCGTTGAGCATCCGGCCGGTCAGTTTCGGCCACCAGTAGTAGAAGCCGGCGAACATCGAGAAGACGACGGTGCCGAACAGCACGTAGTGGAAGTGAGCCACGACGAAGTAGGTGTCGGAAACCTGGAAGTCCAGGGGCGGCGACGCCAGGATGACCCCGGTCAACCCTCCGAAGAGGAACGTCGTCAGGAAGCCCATGGCCCAGAGCATGGGTGTGTCGAACGACACTGACCCACCCCACATGGTGCCGATCCAGTTGAAGAACTTCACCCCGGTCGGTACGGCGATCAGGAACGTCATGAACGAGAAGAACGGCAGGCTGACCGCACCCGTCACGAACATGTGGTGAGCCCACACCGCCACGGACAGGGCTGCGATGGCGAGCGTTGCTGCCACGAGGCTGACGTATCCGAAGATCGGCTTCCGTGAGAAGACGGGGATGATCTCGGAGATGATCCCGAAGAACGGGATCGCGATGATGTAGACCTCGGGATGGCCGAAGAACCAGAACAGGTGTTGCCACAGCAACGGTCCGCCGTTGGCCGGGTCGAAGATGTGCGACCCGAGGCGTCGGTCGGCTTCGAGCACCAGGAGAGCGGCGGCCAGGATCGGGAAGACCAGCAGGACCAGGATGCTCGTCACCAGGATGTTCCAGGTGAAGATCGGCATCCGGAACATCGTCATGCCGGGCGCCCGCATCGTGACGATCGTGGTGATGAAGTTGACTGCGCCGAGAATGGTCGCCAGGCCGGTGAGATAAAGGCCCATGAGCCACAGGTCGCCGCCGATGCCAGGCGAGTTGACCGCATCCGACAGCGGCACGTACGCGAACCACCCGAAGCTGGCGGCACCTCCTGGGGTGAGGAACCCGGAGCAGGCGATGATGCTGCCGAACAAGTAAAGCCAGTACGACAGCATGTTCAGCCGCGGGAACGCCACGTCAGGGGCACCGATCTGCAGCGGCATGATCGCGTTCGCGAACGCCGAGAACAGAGGCGTCGCGAACATCAGCAGCATGATCGTGCCGTGCATCGTGAAGAACTGGTTGAAGCGCTCGTACTGGAGGAACTGGATGCCGGGGAACGCGAGTTCAGCCCGGATCGCGAGCGCCAAGATGCCGCCGAAGCAGAAGAATGCGAACGCCGTCACGAGATACAGGTTGCCGATGACCTTGTGGTCGGTGGTGGTGACGACGTCGTAGAACCGCTGCCCGAACGTCTTCTCGCGGGTTCGGGTCGGCGCGCTCTCAAGGGTGCTGATCCGTTCGGCAATGGCGCTCATCGCTGCGACTCCTTCGCGCTCGGCACCGGCACGGAGGTGATGTAGGCCGGCACCTTGATCTCACCCGTCTGCCCTTGTGACTTCAACTGATTGAGGTGCTCGAGATACTTCTCCTCGCTCACCACGTGCACGTTGAACAGCATCGCGGAGTGGTACGACCCACACAGTTCCGCGCACTTGCCCAGGAATTCCCCCTCCTTGGTCGGGGTGACCTCGAAGGCGTTCGTGCGGCCGGGGATCACGTCGAGCTTGAAGTAGAACTCCGGCACCCAGAACGAGTGGATGACGTCGGCCGACTCCAACTCGAACCGGACCTTCTGATTGAGCGGCAGGTACAGGTCGGGGAAGTTCTCGATCGTGCCGACATCGTGCACGACGGCACCGACCTTGGAGTTGTTCTGCTCCATGTAGTTGAAGGTCCAGGACCACTTCTGGCCGACCACCCGGATCGTGTGCTGAGGCGGCGAAGACGAGTCGGGCACGACCACGGCGTCCTGGGCCCGCACCGTGAAGAAGAACAGAACCCCGATGATGAGGACCGGCACGATCGTGTACATGATCTCCAGGGGGAGGTTGTACGTGTTCTGCCGTGGCTTGTCACCGTGACGCTTGCGCCGGAAGCGGATGGCGGCGTAACCCATCAACCCCCAGACCAGCACACCGATCAGCATGCTGGCGGTCCAGGCGCCGTTCCAGAGGTCACCGATGTGCTTGGCCTGCTCGGTAATACGCTCGGGCAACCCCCAACGCCCCCACTGGGTATCGGTGCTGCAGCCGGCGGTCAGAGCCACGATGCCGACCGCGAGGGCGGCTCTACGAAGAGTCAGTCGCACGCGACGTCCTTCCCTGCCGTACGCCTCCAGCGGGCGTGCCATTAGTGAGGGCAGCCTAACGCAAAACCTCCGTCCGGAGGACCCCTCTGGGCCCCCGAACGGAGGTGAGTGTCCGGCCTTGTCAGACCGGGAGAAATGCCTTAGTGGAAGGAGTCTCCGCAGGCGCAGGAGCTACCCGCGTTGGGGTTGTCGATCGTGAATCCCTGGGCCGAGATCGTGTCGGCGAAGTCGATTTCGGCGCCCGCGAGGTACGGCGCGCTCATCCGGTCGACGGCCACTTTGACCCCCGAGAATTCGTTGACGATGTCGCCGTCGAACGAGCGGTCGTCGAGTTCGAGCTGGTAGCGCAGCCCGCTGCACCCACCCGGTTGTACGGCCACCCGGAGCACCAGGTCGTCGCGGCCTTCGTTCTGCATCAGGCTCTTGACCTTGGCGGCGGCCACGTCGGTCAGGATCACGCCCTGGGTGGGCTTGGCGGTTTCGGTCGAGATGGTGTCGGTCATATCGCGTTGGTCCCTTCGGTCACGGCTCGGCCAGTGTAACCGCGCGCACCCCGAGGTCCATTCCCGTCCGAGGTCACCAGGACCACGATCGGGCGACCCCCTCGGCGAGCTGCCGGAGGTGGTCACGGTCCGCGACCACGCCGGTCAGTCCGTACGCCGACTCCACCCCGTACGTGCGCAGTTCCCGGCTCGAGACCCGGATCGCTCTCCCCACGACGATGCACGGCACCAACGAAGCGGCCGCCCAACGCCCCGCCTGGAGCACCATCTCGACTCCGGCCCCTCCGAAATCGAGCGCGTCGACGGCGAGCACCACGAGATCGGCCTGGGCCAGCGTGGCGTCCAACCCCACGCGCGCGGCGATCGCGGCCGCCGGTGTCTCGATCCGCCCTCCGAGAGCCAGGACGGCCAAGGCCACCGACGACCCCGCCCCGGCTCCCTCCGGCGGTGCCTCGAAGCCCAAGGCGCGGGACAGTGACTCCAGGGCCCGATCGATCGCCAAGACCCGCTCGACGTCCCGGATCGCGAAGCCCGCCTGCCCGGCCGCTCCCCGTACCCCCAACAACGGCCGGCCGACATCGTCGGGATCCACCAGCCCCACGAGCCGAACTCGGGCGAGCATCTGCCGTACCCCGCGCAGGTCGACCTGCTCGACGCCGACGAACTGACCGGGCCCCGCGTCGAGGGGTACGGCAGCCCTGGCACCCAGGGCCGCCAGCAGACCCGCTCCTCCGTCGACCGGGAGGGCCACGGTGAGGTCGAGCCAGATCTCGTCCGGGTGGCCCGACTCCAGTGCCGGGACCACCGCCTGTCCCAAGGCCACCGTCGTACCCGAGTCGCACTCGGCCCGGACCACGACCGTGCTGCCGTCGCCGGCCGTCAGGTCCGCCACCACCGCGTCGGTCTCGGGTCCGGTCCGGGCGATGGGAACGACGGCCACCTGGTGGCCGAGGTCGGCCCAGGCGCCGCCGATCGCAGCCCCGGCCTCCGACGGTCCTAGGTCTCCGACGATCCCCGCCAGGACGAGCACGCGCATGGCCGCAGAGCGTAACCGCACTAGGATGGCCGACGATCCATCTCGAGACGACAGGACGACTGTGGGACTGTTCCGGCCGTACGACCCAGACGCCAAGAACGACGCGTCGACCAGCGACCCGCCCGCCACGGAAGAACCGGGTCGCCCCGCCGGCAAAGGCGCCCCGACACCGAGCCGCAAGCAGGCCGAATCAGCCCGCCGCGAGCGGATCAACCCGGTCCTGACCCCCAAGGAGTCACGGGCCCGCGAGCGTCAAGCCAGGATCAAACGTCAAAACCGAGCCGTGGAGGACACCGAGAAGCGGCCGGAGCGGGTGCTGCTGCGCGATCACATCGACGCCAGGTGGAACTTCGCCGAGTTCCTGCTGCCCGTGATGTTGGTGGTGCTGGCGGTGTCGTTCCTGGCCAGCCGGTGGCCGTCTCTCGTGCTCTACACCACGTTGGCGACGTGGGGTCTCCTGTTCGGAGCGATCGTCGACGTCACGTTCATGTGGCAGCGGTACAAGAAGTTGCTCGCCCAGCGATACCCCGGCACCAGCCCGAAGGGGCTGCTCATGATCGCGATCAACCGATCGATGTCGATCCGGCGCTTCCGGGTGCCACCGCCGCGTATCAAACGCGGCGCCACCTACTGACGAACGAAAGGCACCGACATGGAATTTCGGCACCTGGGCGCGAGTGGGCTCAAGGTCTCCGCGATCTCGTACGGCAACTGGCTCACCCACGGTTCACAGGTCGAGAAAGACCGGGCCCGGGCGTGCGTGAAGGCGGCGCTCGATGCCGGGATCACGACGTTCGACACCGCGGACGCCTACGCCAACACCAAGGCCGAGAAGGTCCTGGGCGAGGCGCTGGCCGGCGTCAGGCGGGAGAGTCTGGAGATCCTGACCAAGGTTTACTGGCCGACCGGGCCGTCGGGCCCCAACGACGTCGGCCTCAGCCGCAAGCACATCCACGAATCGATCAACGGGTCCCTGAAGAGGCTCAAGACCGACTATGTCGACCTGTACCAGTGCCATCGCTACGACTACGAGACTCCGCTCGAAGAGACGATGGAGGCCTTGGCCGACGTCGTGCACAGCGGCAAGGCGCTCTACATCGGCGTCAGTGAGTGGACCGCCGACCAGATCCGCCAGGGGCACGCACTGGCCCGCGAGTTGAAGATTCCGTTCATTTCGAACCAGCCCCAGTACTCGATGCTGTGGCGGGTCATCGAGCCGGAAGTGGTCCCCACCTGCCGCGAGTTGGGTATCGGACAGATCGTCTGGTCTCCGATGGCACAAGGTGTGTTGACCGGCAAATACCTGCCCGGGCAGCCGCCACCGGCCGGGTCTCGGGCGACCGACACGAAGGGCGGGGCCGCGATGATCAAGCGCTGGCTCGGCAACGACGACCTGCTGCAGCGCGTGCAGTGGCTGAAGCCGATCGCGGATGCCGAGGGCCTAACCCTGGGCCAATTGGCTCTGGCATGGGTCCTGTCCAACGACAACGTCGCCTCTGCGATCGCGGGCGCCTCGCGCCCCAAACAGATCAAGGAGGCCTCGAAGGCCGCTAGCCACACCTTGTCGTCGGACACCCTGCGGTACATCGACGAGACGTTGGGAGACGTACCGAACCGCAACGGTGACGACGCCGGGAACTCGCCGGCCAAGCGGCCGGTGTGACCATGGCGTACCTGTGGCGTGATGCCGCCGACAGCGTCGACCTGTCACCGTACGGCGGCGTGTGGTTCTCCACGCAAGTCGAAGCCGAGGCGTGGCTGACCGCAACGTACCCCGACCTGTTCGACGCGGGGGTCGAGGCCGTCTGTCTGTACGACGACGACGATGTTCTCGTCTACGGACCGATGCCCTTGGACGCGTGACGACGGTCGCCGTACCAGACGACGGCCCCGAAGGCGGCGAGCAGCAAACCGACTCCGCCCACGATGGGGCGGGCGGCTACGGCGGCAGCGCGCCTTTGGTCGTACGTCTGCACACCCCCGTCCTGCCCCCCGCCGATCGCGGAATGGGCGCACACCGATCCCGGTGACATCTCCTCACCGCGGCAGGTGATGGACGGCTCACCGGCGAACACGGCCCAGCCGAGCGCGGTCAGACCCACCCCGATCACCAGCACGTGCGCCCACCGGCGCCAGGACCGACGCACGAGGCGTCAGGCCTCCCGGACCCCGGGGGTCACGAACGGTGGCTTGACCACGTCGAACGCCTCCGTCCGGTTGCGTACGACGACGCCGACCTGGTCACCGATGACGATCGCAGGGTTCACGAGGGCCAGGGCGATGCCGGTCCGCAGGGTCGGAGAGAACGTGCCCGACGTGACTTCGCCGACCGGGTCTCCGTCGGCATTGACGACGACCATGCCGTGCCGAGGAATCCCGCGCCCCATGGCCTTGAGCCCACGCAGCACCCGCGTCGGCGCCTTCCGCTCGGCGCGCAGCGCATCCGATCCGTCGAAGGACTCCTTCTTCCACCCCACGGCCCACGTGGCCCCGGCGGCGACGGGGCTGATCTCGGGGCCGAGGTCGTTGCCGTGGAGCGGGTACCCCATCTCGGTGCGCAACGTGTCTCGGGATCCGAGCCCGCACAAGGCCATGCCGTACGCCTCCCCGGCCTTCACGACCGCATCCCAAACCACGAGGGCGGATTCCGACGGCGTGACCAGTTCGTACCCCCGCTCACCGGTGTAGCCCGTACGGCAGACCGTCAGGTCCACTCCGTCGACCGTTCCCGTCGCGAACCGCATGTAGTCGTGTCCGACCGGGAGGCCGATCGACTCCAGTACCTCGTCGGACAAGGGGCCTTGTACGGCCAGCACGGCGTAATCGGGATGGAGGTTGGTGATCTCGAGATCGGCCGGGGCTCCGTCGGCGAGCCGCCGGACGACTTCGGTCGTGTTGGCCGCGTTCGGGATCAGGAAGACCTCGTCGTCGGAGCGGAGGTAGGCGATGAGGTCGTCGACCGTACCTCCGCTCGCGTCGCACAGCAGCGTGTACTGGGCCTGTCCGGGCCCCACTTTGTTCAGATCGTTGGTCAGGCGCGTGTTGAGGTACGACTTCGCCCCCGGTCCCTTCACCAAGGCCTTCCCCAGATGGCTCACGTCGAAGATTCCGACCCGGTCGCGAACCGCCGCGTGCTCGGTGAGTACTCCGCCGTACTCCAGCGGCATCTCCCAGCCCCCGAACTCGGCGAACTTGGCCCCTGCGGCCACGTGCCGTTCGTGGAGCGGTGAGGTGAGCAACGGGGTGTCGGTCATGGGGGCCGTACCTTTCGAACGTGGGCGGCGACTGCCTCGCGGGCGAGCTTAGTGTCCTGCGTCCGCGGCTGCCCACCCGCTACTGTGGCGAGGCGGGGAGGCCGTCTCCTCGATGTCGCCTAGGAGGGTCTGTGGTCTCGGTCAACCTCGCCAAAGCTGTGAGCAAGGACGTCGACGCGGTCGTCGTTGGGCTCACCGAAGTATCCGGATCGGCAGCCCTGATCGACGTTCCGAACGACCTCGCGAAGGACTTCACGAAGCGGTTTGGAGACAGCCCGCTCGACGTCGCCCTCGACCTGGGCGCGAAGTCGAAGATCGGCAGTGTGACTTTGCTGCCGAAGGTCGGACCCCGCTTGGTCGTCGTCGGGATCGGCGACGTCGACGTGACGCCCGAGCAAGTGCGCCGGGCCATTGGTAACGGGATCCGGGCGCTCGCTGCCCTCGAGCCGGAGGCGCCGCTGCACGTGGCGATCAGCCTGGATCTCGCCGAGCCCGAAGTGCTCAAGGGGGCTGTCGAAGGCGCGTTCCTGGGGGCCTATGCCTTCGCGAAGATCGGCAGCGAGCCGAAGCCGCTGCTCAAGGCCCTGACCCTGGTGTCCTCCTCGACCCGGCAGGAAGCCAAAGACGCCGTCTCGACCGCGGTCGTCGTCGCCGCTGCGGTCAACCAGGCCCGCGACTGGGTCAATATGCCGGCCAACCTGCTGTACCCGGAGACCTTCGCCGTCGCCGCGTCAGCCGTGGCCCGGCAGTCGAAGCTGGGGCTGGAGGTGCTCGACGAGAAGGCCCTCGCGAAGGACGGGTACGGAGGAATCCTGGCCGTCGGCGGCGGCTCCGCGAGGCCGCCCAGGCTGGTCCGGCTGTCGTATGCCCCGCGCGGCGCCCGGAACCACATCGCGCTCGTGGGGAAGGGGATCACGTTCGACACCGGAGGGGTCAATCTCAAGCCAGGTGACTCCATGAGCACGATGAAGTGCGACATGGCGGGCGCCGCCGCGGTCATCGCGGCCACCCAGGCGATCGCGCAATTGGGGCTCAAGGTGAAAGTGACGGCCTACGCGGCTCTAGCCGAGAACATGCCGTCGGGCTCGGCGTGGCGTCCGTCGGACGTGCTCACGATGTACGGCGGAACCACCGTCGAGAACTACAACTCCGACGCCGAGGGCCGGATCGTCATGGCCGATGCGCTCGTGCGGGCCACGGGCGACCAGCCAGACCTCGTGCTCGACGTGGCGACCCTGACCGGCGCGTGCATGGTCGCGCTCGGCGAAAGGACCGCCGGGCTGTTGGCGACCGACGACTCGACCGCCGACCTCGTGCTCGACGCCGCAGAGGCGGCCGGCGAGGCGTTCTGGCAGTTGCCGATCACCGAGGAGGCCAAGGACGTCGTCACGTCCAAGGTGGCAGACCTGAGGTCGGGTGGCAAGCGATGGGGTGGCGCCCTGAGCGCAGCGGCCTTCTTGAGCGAGTTCGTCGGAGACGAGATCCCGTTCGCGCACCTCGACATCGCGGGTCCTGCTTTCAACGAGCACGAGCCGTACGACTACGTGCCTGCCGGCGGCACCGGCAGCGCTGTCCGTACCCTCGTCGCCCTCGCCCAGTCGCTGCAGGGGTAGAAGTGTCCGCCGTCACGACCGACGTCCTCGTCGTCGGTGGCGGGGCGGCTGGACTGCTCGCCGCCACGACCGCGCGCCAGGCAGGCCTCGACGTCATCCTCGTCGAGGCCGACGACATCCTCGGCGGCAGCGCGGCGGCGACGGGAGGCACACTCTGGCTGCCCGGGGTGGCGGTCGGTGAGCGGGGCCCCGGGATGGCGGCAGAGGCGTACCTCAAAGGCCTGTACGGCACGGACGATCCCCGGCGCAGCGCCTTCGTCGCCCGGTCACCTCGGTTGTTCGACGTGCTGACCGAGGTCAAGGCTCCCCTGACGCTCGTCCGGGGCGAACCCGACGCCCATCCCGAGGAGACCGGCGGCCGACGGTCGGGGCGGGTGTACGAACCTGAACCCGCCGATGCCGGTCGTCTCGGCGCGTACGAACGGTTCGTGCGGCTCGGTCCCGGCACCTCGACGTTGGGCGAGCAGCGCCAGATGCTGGATTCGTCGCGGAACCCGATCGGCGCGGCCACTGCGGTCAAGGTGTTCGGCGGACGCTCGGCGCTCGGTCGTCTGGCCGGCCGCCAGCCGGTCGTCGGGGGCTCGGCACTGGTGGTCGGCCTGGTCGTCGCCGCCGCCGAGAGCGGTGTCTCGATCTGGCGCGGGTGTCCCTTGCTGCGCCTGACCGATGACGCCCGTACGGCGGTGGTGCTGCGTGGCGGGGCGGAACTCGAGGTGTCAGCCCGCCGCGGGATCGTGCTGGCCAGCGGCGGTTTCTCCCACGACGGGCAGCTTCGCGCCGAGCATCTCGGACACGCGGCCGACGTCAGCTGGTCGGCATCGGCCCCCAAGAACGACGGCGTCGCTCTGAGGGTGGCCGAGCAGATCGGTGCCGCGACCGGAGGATTCGGCAGCGCCGAGTGGCGACCGTCGATGATCCTCTCCGACGGCACCGTGCGCGCGGTCGACCTCGAACGGTGTCTGCCGTACAGCATCCTGGTCGACGCGGCCGGTACGCGCTTCACGAACGAGGCGTTGCCTGGGGTCGAACTCGGACAGGCGATGGTGACTCGTGACCGGGATGTCCGCGCGGTGCCGTGCTACCTCGTGTTGGACAGCCGTCACCGCACCCGCTTCCCGCTCGGCCCGTGGCCCCCTCGGATGCTGACGACCCACGCGATCCGGACCGGGGAGATCGCCAGGGCGGACTCGCTCAACGATCTTGCGGCCGAACTGGCCATCGACAAGGCCGGATTGATCGGTACGGTCGCCCGGTTCAACCGGTTCGCCCGAACGGGAGTCGACGAGGACTTTCACCGCGGGGCTTCAGCGCGCGACCTGGCTCACGGAGCCGCCTTCCACCGTCCCAATCGATCGATGGGGTCGGTCGAGAAGCCGCCGTTCTACGGGATCCGGATCTTCCCGTCGGAGAGCAACACGCGCGGCGGACTCGTCACGGACGAACGAGCCCGCGTGCTTCGACCCGACGGATCGGTCGTCGACGGCGTCTACGCCGTCGGCGCCGCAGCCCAGTCACCCTGGGGCGGAGTTGTGCCGGGTTCGGGCGCGAGCCTGGCCTTCGGCCTCGTCTCGGCGCTCGTCGCTGCCGAACAGGTGAGCTCGTAGGCCGTCCGTCGGGGTGAGCCCAGACGAATCAGTCCGAGGTACGACGGCGACCCTTGGCTCGCTGGTTGAAGTCGCGCATGCGTTGGGGATAGCCCATGACGGCCGCCTCGTAGCACGGAAGGTGATGGTGTTCGGCGAATCGGCGCGCCCATCGCTCGGACTCGACGCTGCGCCGGGTCCATTCGCCGTCGTGCGCGACGAGCAGAATCGACGCTCCGGCCATGGCGGTGGGTTGTTCGACGTACGCCTCCACTCCCCGCCGAGTCGTGACGAAGTCGACCAAGTGGGCTTCGGTCGCGTCGGCCGACGCCGCGGACGACGACGTTCGGCGCCGCCGACCTCCAAGCCAATCACGGATTCCCACGCCCGCCATTATCCCGGTCAGCCCGCTAGGCTGACGCCAATCGGACTGAGCTCAGCGGTTGCGAAGGAGCATCTCAGCATGTCGACGAACGTCACTCTCCCGGCACTCGGGGAATCTGTCACCGAAGGAACTGTCTCCCGCTGGCTGAAGGAGGTCGGCGACACGATCGAGGCCGACGAGGCACTCGTCGAAGTCTCCACCGACAAGGTCGACACCGAACTCCCCTCCCCGGTCGCCGGCGTGCTGCTCGAGATCAAGGTTGCCGAGGACGAGACTGCGCCGGTCGGTGCCGTTCTCGCGGTGATCGGCGAGGCCGGCGAGGCCCCCGCCGCCGCTCCGAGCGACCGTCAGGCCGCTCCGGCCCCCGAGGCTCCGGCCCCGGCAGCCCCGGTTGAGCAGGCAGCCCCGGTTGAGCAGGCCGCACCGCCGACCAGCCCAGCTCCCGCGGCCGCGTCCGGCACCGAGGTCACCCTTCCCGCTCTCGGTGAAAGCGTGACCGAAGGCACTGTCTCTCGCTGGTTGAAGCAGGTGGGCGAAACCGTCGAGGCCGACGAAGCACTCGTCGAGGTCTCCACCGACAAGGTCGACACCGAGCTTCCCGCCCCGGTCAGCGGAACGCTGCTCGAGATTCGCGTGAACGAAGACGAGACCGCGCCGGTGGGTGCGGTGCTGGCGATCATCGGTGACGCGTCCGCCGTACCCGCAACCCCGGAACCCGCGCCGGCCCCCTCTCCCGAGCCCGCCGCCGCGGCGGCCCCGGCCCCGGCCCCCGCGCCTGCCCCCGCTGCGGCCCCGACCCCGGCGCCCGGCGGCGCACCCCAGGCCGAGCCGGCCCCCCCGGCCACGCAGACCAACGCCGTCGCCCCCCGCCGAGCCGCCGGTGAGCAGGAGTCGGACACGTACGTGACTCCTCTGGTACGGCGACTGGCCGCTCAGCACGGGGTCGAGTTGTCGTCGATCACCGGCACAGGAGTAGGTGGCCGGATCCGCAAGCAGGACGTGCTCGACGCAGCCAAGGCCAAAGAAGCCCCGAAGCCGGCCCCGGCACCAGTGATCCCCGTGCCGCCGCCCTCCGAAGCAGCCGCGCCCGCCGCGCAGGCAGCGCCGGCCACCACACCCGCTGCCAAGCCTGCCGCGGCCCCGTCGGTTCAACGCGGTACGACGGAGAAGATGTCGCGACTGCGGGCCACGATCGCTCGCCGGATGGTCGAATCGCTCCAGGTATCGGCCCAGCTCACCGCGACCGTCGAGGTGGACGTGACGGGAATCTCGCGCCTGCGCAACCAGGTCAAGGACTCGTTCAAGAAGCGCGAAGGCGCCAGCTTGTCGTACCTCCCCTTCATCACGAAGGCGGCCGTCGAAGCGCTCAAACAGTTCCCGAAGGTCAACGCGACGATCGACACGGAAGCTGGCACGATCACCTACCCCGACGCCGAGCACGTCGGCATCGCGGTGGACACCGAGAAGGGGCTGCTCGTCCCCGTGATCAAGGACGCCGGCGACCTCAACGTCACCGGCCTCGCCAAGAAGATCGCCGACTTGGCTGCGCGCACCCGTTCGAACAAGGTCACCCCCGACGAACTGGTCGGCGGCACCTTCACGATCACGAACTACGGCTCGGCCGGCACCCTCTTCGACACGCCGATCGTCAACCAGCCGCAGGTGGCCATCCTCGGCACCGGAGCCCTGGTGAAGCGGCCGGTCGTGATCGACGATCCGGCGCTCGGGGAGATCATCGCGGTCAGGCACATGATGTACCTGTCGATGTCCTACGACCATCGCCTGGTCGACGGTGCCGACGCCGCCCGCTTCCTGAGTGCGGTCAAGGCGCGCCTGGAGGCGGCCGACTTCGGTGCCGAGTTCGGGGTCTAGGAACCTCGAAAGACCATCGCTGTCCGGCGTCGCCGTGGCGCCGGACTACGATCGGCCGGTGATGAGCGAACTCGAGTTCCGACGGCTGGGGATCGATGACGTACCCCCGACGCTGACCGACTACCAGTGGGCCTGGGACGAGCAACGACGTCTCCACGCCGGTGTGGCTCGTGGCGATCGGCCGGGCACGGTGCTGCTCCTCGAACACACCGACGTCTACACCGCCGGACGGCGGACCGAACCGCAGGAGCGGCCGTCCGACGGCACCCCTGTCATCGACGTCGACCGCGGCGGCAAGATCACCTGGCACGGCCCTGGTCAGTTGGTCGGGTATCCCATCGTCCGCCTGCCTCAGGGCATCTATGTCGTCGACTACGTGCGCCGGCTCGAAGAAGCTCTGATCCGGGCGTTGGCTGCGTACGGGCTGGACGCCATCCGGGTGGAGGGCCGATCCGGCGTGTGGCTGGCCGCGACCGACACTCGCCCGGAACGCAAGCTGGCAGCCATCGGCATCCGGGTGAGTCAGGGTACGACGCAACACGGCTTCGCTCTCAATGTCCGCCCAGACCTGCGCGCGTTCGGTCGGATCATCCCCTGTGGCATCACCGACGCGGGCGTCAGTTCGCTGGCCGAAGAGTTGGACGACCCACCGTCGGTGGCCCAGGCCGCGACCGATGTCGAGCCGTACCTGCGTGAGTTGTTGAGCTTCGGTCCGTTCTCCTGGCGCCGTACGGAGAATGCCGCCCCCGTCGCGGACAGGTAGCCTGTCCCCCGTGACTGCTCCATCCTCGCCGCGCCGCCTGCTCAGGCTCGAGGTACGGAACTCCCAGACTCCGATCGAGCGCAAGCCGGAGTGGATCCGTACCCGGGCCGTGATGGGTCCGAACTACAAGGACCTGCAGAACATCATGCGCACCGAGGGCCTGCACACCGTGTGTCAGGAGGCCGGCTGCCCCAACATCTTCGAATGCTGGGAGGACCGTGAGGCCACGTTCCTGATCGGAGGGGACCTCTGCACGCGGCGCTGCGATTTCTGCCAGATCGAGTCGGCCAAGCCCACGTCGTACGACACGGAGGAACCCGAGCGGGTAGCCGACAGCGTCGCGACGATGGGCTTGCGGTACGCCACCGTGACCGGGGTCTGCCGCGACGACCTGCCCGACGAGGGCGCGTGGTTGTACGCCGAGACGATCCGGGCGATCCATCGCAAGAACCCGGGCGTCGGAGTCGAGATGCTGGCGCCGGACTTCAGCGGCACCCCCGAGTTGGTCGACCAGGTGCTCGACACCCGGCCGGAGGTCTTCGCCCACAACGTCGAGACCGTGCCTCGGGTGTTCCGCAGGATTCGTCCCGGCTTTTCGTACGAGCGCTCTCTCGGCGTGCTGACCCGTTCCCGCGACGCGGGCTTGGTCACCAAGTCGAACCTGATTTTGGGGATGGGCGAAACGCGGGACGAGATTTCGCAGGCATTGCATGACTTGCGCGACGCGGGCACGCATCTGGTGACGATCACCCAGTACCTACGCCCCAACGCCCGCCTGCATCCGATCGATCGATGGGTCGAACCAGCCGAGTTCGACGAACTCGCGGCCGAAGCGACCGAGATCGGGTTCGAAGGCGTGCTGTCCGGCCCACTGGTGCGTTCGTCGTACCGTGCAGGACGCCTCTACAAGCAAGCCGCCGAAGCTCTCAAGAAGAAGAAGGACCGATAGATGGCCAGTGAGCGCGCCAAGCAGTTGGCGGCCGAACAGAAGGCGGCGAAACAGGCCGAGAAACTGCGCAAGAAGAACTCCACCGACCCCAAGGACTGGAACCAATTCCGGCAGGTCCGGGAGGTGTACAAGGTCACCGCCGAGTTCGACAAGCAGATGCCGCTCATGGTGTGGGGATCGTTCGCGCTCTGCGTGGTGGCGCTCCTCGTCGTCGGTCTGATCGTGAAGCCGTGGTGGCTGTATCTGATCACTGGCATCATGCTCGGCCTGCTCGCCGCCATGCTCTTGTTGACCTGGCGAGCCAAAGGAGCCACGTACAAGCGCTACGCCGGCCAGGCCGGATCGGCGGAAGTCGCGTTGTCGATGCTCGGCAAGGAATGGGTCAAGAATCCGGTCATCACCGTGACCCGTCAGATGGACGTCGTTCATCGGGTCGTCGGCCCGGGTGGGATCGTCTTGGTCGGCGAGGGCGACCCGGGGCGGGTACGGCAACTGCTCGCGACGGAGACAAAGAAGCACGAGGGCATTCGGTACGGCGTGAAGGTCACCCCCATCGTCATGGGCGAGCGTGACAACCAGGTGCCCTTGGAAAAGCTGGCCGACGCGATCAAGAAGCTGCCCAAGGTCATCAAGGCCAGCGAAGTGACCGAACTGCAGAGTCGTCTGCGTGCTCTGGACGCGATGCGTCCCCGCGTGCCGCTGCCGAAGGGTCCGATGCCCACGTCGACCCGCGGCTCGCGACAGGCGATGCGCGGCCGTTGACCTGTGGCGGCACTCGTCACGGCCGAGCGGGTCAGCAAGACGTACGGCACCCGCATCGTCCTGGATTCGGTTTCGGTTGGTCTGTCGTCGGGTGACGTCGTCGGTGTAGTCGGGCGCAATGGCGACGGAAAGTCAACCCTGCTGGGGATTCTGACGGGCACTGTCGAGCCGGATTCGGTCAATCCCGACGGCGGTCTGGGCGGCAGGGTGGTACGAGCGGGCTCGGTGACCGTCGGGAGCCTCGCCCAAGCCGACCTCCACGAGCCGGGAGTGACGGTGCGGGATGTGATCGTGGGCGGCGCGCCCGATCACGTGTGGGCGGCGGAACCGCGGACTCGAGCAGTCGTCTCGCATCTGCTCGCGGCGATCGATCTGGACGCCGAGATGGTACGGCTGTCGGGCGGTGAGCGGCGGCGCGCGGAGTTGGTGGGGCTCTTGCTCTCCCACGACGACCTGCTCGTGCTCGACGAACCGACCAACCATCTCGACGTCGAAGCGGTGTCATGGCTCGCCGCCCATTTGGTGGAGGTGCAGAAGACGGGTACGGCGATGCTCGTCGTCAGCCACGACCGTTGGTTCCTCGATGCCGTGTGCACCCGAGTGTGGGAGGTGCACGACGCGCAGGTCGACGCGTACGACGGGGGCTATGCGGCGTACGTCCTCGCTCGGGCCGAGCGTGCGCGCCTCGCCGCCGCGGCTGAAGACCGCCGGCAGAACCTACTGCGCAAGGAACTCGCCTGGCTGCGTCGAGGGCCGCCTGCGCGAACCTCGAAGCCGAAGTTCCGGATCGATGCGGCCAACCGCCTCATCGAATCGGAACCCGCGCCACGCGACCGGATCGCATTGCAGCAGTTCGCGACCAGCCGGCTCGGCAAGGACGTGTTCGATCTGGAGCGTGTGTCGTACGGCCTGCCCACAGGCCGAACCCTGCTGTCTGATCTGTCGTGGTCGATCGGACCGGGCGACCGGATCGGGCTGATCGGGGTCAACGGTTCGGGCAAGACGACGTTGTTGAAGCTGCTGGCCGGAGACATCAGGCCGTCGTCCGGTCGGGTCAAGCAGGGCAAGACGCTGCGACTCGGTCATTTATCCCAGACGGTGGGCGAACTGGACGACGGCGAGCGAGTGCTCGATTCGGTGGACCGCCTGCGTCGGCAGACCAAGCTGGCCACGGGTCGGGAGGTCACCGCATCGTCGCTGATGGAGGGCTTCGGGTTTCGTGGCCCGACGCTGACCACGCGTATCGGCGAGTTGTCCGGGGGTGAGCGCCGTCGGCTTCAGTTCCTTCGCCTGCTGCTGACTGAGCCGAACGTGCTGCTCCTCGACGAACCGACCAACGACCTCGACATCGACACGCTCACGGTGGTGGAGGACTACCTCGACACCTGGCCGGGGACGTTGTTCGTCGTCTCCCATGATCGGTACTTCCTCGAACGCACCTGCGACGTGACCTATGCGCTACTCGGTGACGGCTCATGCGTGATGTTGCCCGGTGGGGTCGACCAGTACCTCGACATGCGTCGAGACGGTCAGGCTGCACCGGCCCGTCCCGGCACTCGTCAACCCGACGCGCCGGAACCGATCGACCCGTCGGGTCCGTCAGCCGCTGAGACCCGCCAAGCGCGCAAGGACCTTCAGCGGATCGAGAACCAACTCGCCAACCTGGACAAGGAAATCTCTCGTCTCCACGACTCGATGACGACCCACGCCGCCGACTACGAGAAGCTCTCGGCCTTGGATGCGAAGTTGGCTGCCGCTCTCGCCCGCCAGTCCGAACTCGAAGAGTCCTGGCTCGCCGCCGCCGACTTAGTGGGCTAAGCCAAGACTTCGCCCCCGGCCGTACACACCGAACTCGGCACCCGGAGCCCCCGGCCGTACACACCGAACCCGGGACCCGGAGCCCCCGGCCGTACACACCGAACCCGGCACCCGGAGCCCCCGCCCGCTCACACCGAACCCGGCACCCGGAGCCTCCGCCCGCTCACACCGAACACGCCACCCGGAGCCCCCCGCCGCCGATGCCGTACCGAAACTGCCCTCAGACGGCAAATTTGATCGTTCACATCAAATCGAGATTGATTCCAGGGGCAGTGTCAAGGGCCATTGGTTTCTGCCCGGAGGCGGTCATGAAACCTGCCCAGTGACGGCCACGAGAACTGCCCGGTGGTGGCCATGGGATCTGCCCAGGGGGTTGGTGGCCACCACCGCGGTCGGTGT
>WBZS01000321.1_pt1 | contig 70804 bp, 62 predicted proteins | sample 5204201 | NCBI WGS metagenome assembly WBZS01 (sample SAMN12344357, study PRJNA552823) | activated sludge metagenome | biome: Activated sludge suspended growth; feature: Nitrification reactor; material: Wastewater; isolation source: activated sludge from nitrification reactor of wastewater...
AATCAATGATTTTTAGTGACTACAAATATGAACCAGAAAAAGGCCCCGAGGGGCCAAAATAGTGAAGCGCAGCAAGGACTTGCAGTCGACGGCGCGAGGGGGGTGGGCAGGAACTTCAGTCTAGAGGTCGGCAAACGCCCATGGCGGCGGCGCGGAAGCCACCGCCCAACCCGGAAAATCAGGCCTGCCGGCGCAGTGCCTGATCGTTGCCCGCGCGCTGGCGCGGCAAGGGGCGAACGCTGGCCGGAGGCACCAGGGCAAGCTGCGGGCGCCTGGTGCGGCGCGAGGCGCTGCGCAAGGCCTCGGCGGCCTGCAGTGCCGCGCTGTTGCGTTCGGCGCGACGCAGGCGCATCAAAACGTCTGCCGCCAGCGCCACCACCACGCCAAGACCGACCACCACCGGCGCTAATGCCGCAAAGGGGATTTCCATCGCTGTACTGCCTTTCGATGAATGGTCTGGCGACCACGCTGAAACTGGCTGCCATTGTCGGGCCGCCAGGCACCGGCGTACCTGGTCAGGCACACCGATTCAGCGGCATATTCAACGCTTCAGCGCGTCGCGTATCTCGCGCAGCAGGACGACGTCTTCGGCGGGCGGTGCCGGCGGCGCTGGCGGCTCGGCGCGCTTGAGACGGTTCATCAGCTTGACCATCTGGAAGATGATGAAGGCCAGGATGATGAAGTTGAGCAAGATCGTGATGAAGTTGCCGTAAGCCAGCATTGGCACGCCGGCCTTGGTCAGGTCGGCGTAGGTCATCGCCCCTTTGTAGTCGGCCGGCGGGTTGCCCAGCAGGATGAAGTAGTTGCTGAAGTCCAGGCCACCAAAGATCTTGCCGACGATGGGCATGATCATGTCCTTGACCAGCGAATCGACGATCTTGCCGAAGGCGCCGCCGATGATCACGCCGACCGCCAGATCCATCACATTGCCCTTGAGGGCAAATTCCTTGAATTCTGAAACAAAGCTCATGGGTGATCCTTTACTTTGATGTTATTGCATCTGGCCCGGCTGCCGGCCCTGACGCCACGTTCAAGCGCGGGCCAAGGACGGCAACCGGCTCAAATTGCTTAGTCGAACTTGACCGCCACGCCGGTGGTCAGCAGCGTGTCGGTGGCCTTGCGGTTGGCGCCCGGGTCGGAGTTGTGCTGCACCTGGAAGCCCACCGTCAGGCTCATCGCCTTGCTCATCGACACCGCCAGACCGGCATCCCAGGTGGCGCGGAACTCGCCGCTGTTTTTCAGGTTGGGCACCAGCACCAGCTTTTGCTTGGCACTGACCGTCTCACTGAGCTTGTGCGACGACTCCTCGCCAAGCAACGCCGACAGATAGCTGTAGCGGGTGCGGGTCTGGCCGTCGATGAACATTGGGTCGTTGTAACGGTCGGCGTTGTAGCCCAGGCCGCCGAAGATGTCGAAGGTGGTGGTCGGCGTCTTCAGCACGTGGTAGCCCAGGCCGGCGCTGAGCATGCTGCGCAGTTGCAGGTTGGCGAAGCGGTTGCGTTCAAAGTCCAGCCCGCCGAAGCCGAACAGCACCGGGTTGAGGTTGTAGTCGTAGCGCCCGCCCAGACGCATCTGGTCGGCGGTCTTGCTGCCACCGGACTTGGCGTATTGGGCGTTGCCGTACAGCGAGACCTTGTCCTGGTCGGTGGCCTTGACTGCGTCAGCGGTCAGCGACAGCGTGGTCGACTTGCTGTTGCCCGAGGTGTTCGAAAAACCAAGACCGGCGGCCGAGCGCCACTGGCCATCGGCCTTGACAGTGGCCTGGGCCTGGGCGACTCCCACGGCGCCGAGGGCCAGCGCGGCGGCCAATGCAATGCGATGAGTATTCATGTCTGAACTCCAAATGCTTCGAGAGGAAAAGAGAAAGACGGGCCACCAGTTGTGGGGGAAACTTTCGCGGTGGCCCGTTGGAAATCGATTGTCGACGCTAAAATGTCAGGTTTTTTTGCTGGCGTGTCGATGACGCAACAGTTCATCTGCAAGCCACGCAACACCTTGTCAACGACGACCGGTTCCGGCTCGCGTGTCGCCGGACGCCAGCAAATCCTAGGTCCGCGCCCACGGCGCAACGCCTGGCGTCGGTTGTGTGGCCGACCCGTTCAAAAGTCTTGCCACCTGGCGTGCAGGCCGCCTTCAGGCCCGCGCGCGACGCTGCTCAGCCGGGGGGCACCAGCCGGTGCTTGAGTGCCAGCAACACCGCCTCGGTGCGGTTGTCGGCGTGCAGCTTGCTCAGGATGTTGGTGATGTGGAATTTGACCGTCGGCAGCGCTATCGCCAATTCCTGGGCGATTTGCTGGTTCGACAGGCCGCGCGTCATCAGCGTCAGCAGTTCACGTTCGCGCTGGGTCAGATCACCGCCAGGCGCCGGGCGCTGGGCGGCGGCAATCATCGCGTCGGTGGCTTCGGGCGCCATCACGCGGCGCCCGGCGTGGGTGCTGCGGATGACCGACACCAGCTCCTGAGACGACACGTTTTTCAGCAGGTAGCCGCTGGCGCCGGCATCGATCGCGCGGCGGATTTCATGCGGCTCGACCAGGCTGGTCAGGATCAGGAAGCGGGTGGCCGGAAGCTGCCCGCGCAACTGCGTGATGGCCGCAATGCCGTCGAGCTTGGGCATCATCAAGTCCATCAGCACGACGTCCGGCGCCAGGCTGGGAATCATCTGCACCGCCTCCAGCCCATTGCCGGCCTCGCCGACCTGCTTCAGGTCGTCTTCGCCGGCGATCATCGCGGCCAGCCCGGCGCGGACCATTGGGTGGTCGTCAACGATAAAGATGCGGATCGTTTCGAGCATGGTTTGGCGGAGTTGCGGCGGGTGTACATCGGACCGCGCGACGCGCCGACGCGGCGTTATGGCCACGCTGAACAAGGCCCCGTGACAAGCGCAGGGACATGTTCAGCATCGCCTCAGGACAGCGCCAACAGCACGCTGACCTCGGTGCCCTGGCCGGGCGTGCTGGTGATGCGCAGCGTGGCGCCGATTTCGGCAGCGCGGCTGTGCAGATTGTCGACGCCGAAGTGGCCCGGCCGCGGCTGCGCGGGATCAAATCCCTGGCCGTTGTCGGCAACCACCAGCAACGCGCCTTGCGCGCTGTCGGGCTGCCAGCGCACTTCGGCTTCGCTGGCGCCGCTGTGCCGGCCGACGTTGGACAGCGCCTCCTGCGCAATGCGGTAGAGCTGGCGCCTGACCGCCGGGGCGAGCGACTCGGCGCTGGCGATGTCCTGCCGCACGACGATGTCGCCGCGGCACTCCAGCGCTTCGATCACCGGTTTGAGCAGCTCGGCCAGCGAGGCGTGTTCCAGCGCATCGGGTCGCAGCTCGAACATCAGCAGCCGCATCTCGGCCAGCGCGCCGCGGTTCAGCCGTTCCAGCGTCTGCGCCTGGGTCAGCAGCAAGGCCTGGTCGCGCGCCTCGCGCGACTCGCGCGAGGCCAGCTTGACCAGCGAGCCGGCCACCATGTTGGCCGCGAACAGCGTCTGCGAGACCGCGTCGTGCAGTTCGCGGGCGATGCGGTTGCGCTCGGCGGTGACCGCGATTTCACGCTGTTGCAACAGCAACTGGGCGTGGTGCATGGCCAGCGCGGTCTGGCTGCACACCGCGCTGAGCAGGCGCGCGCGTTCGGCGTCGAAGTAACCCGGCACGCGGTGGTCCACGCGCATCACGCCCAGCACCTCTTCACGGAAAGTCAGCGGCAAGCCCATCCAGGCCCGCGTGGTGCGGTACAGCGACGAGGTGCTGGCGTCGTCGGTGACCTTTTCCCACAGCCACGACAGCAGGCCCTGGCGCACGTTGTTCTCGATCAGCGGGGCGCGCTCGCGCTCGATTTGCTCGTAGCGCTGCAGGTTGCCGCGCGACAGGCGCCGGCCGCGCAGCGCGCCCACTGCCGCGGCACCGGCTTCGGCGGCGTCGCCGTCGCCGATGCGGTAGCCCAGCAATACCACCTGCGGGTTGCGTTTACGCCGGTCGCGCGCCCACAGCGAGGCACTGCTGTATTCCAGCGTTTGCTCCAGCGCCTTCAGCGCCTCGTCGACCAGATCGGTCAAGTCCTGGCCGGCGGCCAGCCCGACCGACAAATCCTGCAGGGTCGACAACTCATGGGTGCGGCGCTGCAACTGCTCGCCCAGCGCGGTGTTGCGCGCCAGCAGCGCCTGCCGCTGCTGGCGGTTGAATTCGACCAGCCGGCGCAGCGACACACTGGCGTCGCGCAATTCGTCGGCGTCGGGCAGCAGCGGCAGGTTGAGTTCGTCGCCGGCTTCGTCGCGGCGCAACTGGCGCGCCGCTTCGGCCAGCCGGCGCAGGGCCAGAGCGTGCCGGCCGGCCAACCAGAAGACCCCTGCGGCCGCGCAGCCGCCGCCGACCAGCAGCGCCAGCGGCAGCGCCCACGCCGGCAACACCGGCAAGGCCAGCGCCTGCTGGCCAGCCAGCAAGGCCAAGGCAGGCAAAGCGGCGCAGGCCAACGCCAGCAGCGCCTGTTGCTGCGCCAGGCTGGCCCGTTGCCAGCGCCGCTGCAGCCGCGGGGGTGACGGCTGGTCAGAGGTTCGGCGTTGCTGCATCGCGTTCGGGTGGGGTGGGGGCCGAGGCGCTGCTGCCCGGCGTCGCCGGCGCGGCCGGCGCGGCGGCATCCCAGGCCGCGGCCGCGCGCTCGACCCAGCGCGCCGCGACATGCCGGCCGCCAACACCCAGCGCCACGGCCAGCGCCAATGCCAGCGCGCCGACCACCGCGCCAAAGGCCAGGGCCACGATCTCCGCCGGCAGCCCGGCCTGGCGCAGCGCCAGCGCGCCGGCGAAAAACAGCACCACGCCGCGCACCCCGCGTGCCAGCAGGCGGCCGCGCGGCGCGCCGTCGGCGGCCACCGCCTGCGCCGCGACATGCGCAAGCCACAAGCCGACGATCAGCACCACCAGCGCAGCGGCCAGCCGCGCCAGCGCCGCGCCCAGCGCGGCCAGCGCCGCGGTGAGCGCGGCAAAGCCCAGCACCTCGCTGGCCTGAATCAGCGCGGCCAGCATCACCGCGGCCATCACCAGCGTGCCGGCGAGTTCGGCCGGTTCGCGCCCGCCGGCGGCAAAGTCGCCCGGCAGGCCTATCTTGCCCGGCAGCCTGTTCAGCCCCAGCCCGGCCAGCAGCCCGGCCGCGGCGCTGGCCAGCGCGCGCCCGATCAGCGCCGCCAGCGCCAGCGTGATCGCCGCCGACAACAGCTTGGGAATCAGCGCCACCACGCTGTCGAGCAGATGCGTTACCGGCCGCGTCACCGCATCGAGCGCCAGCACCTGCAGCACCGAAACCAGCGTCGGCAGCAGGATCAGCGCGAACAACAGCGTGCCGGCGATGCCGGCCAGGCTGCGTTCGCCGAGCGCGGCGCCCAGGCCCAGGCGCTCGGCCAGACGCTCCGAACCGGCGGCGGTGAGCAGGCCCACCACCACCCGCTGCACGACGCGGGCGACCAGCAGGCCGACGCCCAGCACCACCGCCGCGCCGACCAAATTCGGCACAAAGCCGAGCAGCCGCGACAGCATCACGTTGACCGGGTCGAGCAGGCCCTTGATCTCCAGCGCGCCAAGCAGCGCCGGCAGCGCCAGCAGCCAGACCGCGCCATGCGCGATGTCGGCCAGCAGCGCCGCCATGCCGGGGCTGTGCAGCCGCTCGTCAAGCTGCGCGCGCGTGCCCATGCGCAGCACCGCCGCACGCAGCAGCCGCGCGGCCAGCCAGGCGCCAAAGGCGATGCCCAGCGCCCCGACCAGCCGCGGCAGGTAGGGTCCGGCGCGGTCGGCAAGCCATTGCAGGGCGGGTTGGGCGGTTTCCATGGCAAATGTCCTCGGTCAGCAATACCGGCGCACGGGCGAAGACGGGCGACGCACCCGCCCGGCCGGCGTCGGCGATGTTAGGCACTGGCGTCGGCCGTCCGCCATGCGGCGCGGCCTGGGCGCATGGCTTACGCGCCCGGGCGCGTTGGCTTGCCGACCCTGGCACCTACCGGCGCAAAGGACGCGTCGATCCTAGGGCCGAGCCGGCCAGCCGGCCCCGTGCCAATGGATGGGCCGGCGCTACCCGCTTCAAGGGGGCTATGCTCATCAATCCGCCTTGCCCGCGCTGGCGCCCGTGGCTGCCCGCGCGGGGTCGACGACCATCCGACACCGGCCACACGCCGCGCACCACCCCACCTTGACCGCCGACCGCGTTGCACCGCCACCTGTCCCGCCCGCCATGGCGGTGCCCGCCGCGCCGCGGGTGGCGGTGGTTGGTGGCGGGCCGGCGGGGTTGATGGCCGCCGAGGTGCTGCTCGATGGCGGCGCGGCGGTTGACCTGTACGACGCCATGCCATCGGTGGGCCGCAAGTTTCTGCGCGCCGGCATCGGCGGGCTGAATCTGACCCACAGCGAGCCGCCGGCGCGCTTTGTCCAGCGTTACGGCAGCCGCAGCGCCGAGGTCGGCGGCTGGCTGCAGGCGTTTGACGCGCAGGCGCTGCGCGACTGGGCGCAGGCGCTTGGCATTGCCACCTTTGTCGGCAGCTCGGGGCGCGTGTTTCCCGTGCAGATGAAGGCCTCGCCGCTGCTGCGCGCCTGGCTGCACCGGCTGCGCGCGGCCGGCCTGGTGCTGCACCCGCGCCACCGCTGGACCGGCTGGCAGGCCGGCGATGCGCCAACCCGGCTGCGGCTGGCCACGCCGCAAGGCGGACTCCAGGTCGATGCCGACATCGTGGTTCTGGCGCTCGGCGGCGCCAGTTGGCCGGCATTGGGCAGCGATGGCGCCTGGTGGCCGTGGCTGGCCGCGCGCGGCGTGCCGCTGGCGCCGCTGCAGCCGGCCAACTGCGGCTTTGACGTCGGCTGGTCGGCGCACTTTTCGGCGCGCTTTGCCGGCGCGCCGGTCAAAACGGTGCGGCTGGTGTTCGAAGATGGTCAGGGCCCGGCGTTTGACCGCCGCGGCGAATTCGTCGTCACCGCCAGCGGCATCGAAGGCAGCCTGGTCTATGCCGCGTCGGCACGGCTGCGCGATGCGCTGGCGCGCGATGGCCGGGCCGAGTTGCAGCTTGACCTGCTGCCCGACCACCGGCTGGCGCAGGTCGAGGCGGCGCTGGCACGCGGGCGCGGCGCGCGCTCGGTGTCGACGCAATTGAAGTCGGCGCTCGGGCTGCACGGCGTGAAGGCCGCGCTGCTGCGCGAGCGCTGGAGTGCCGCGGAGCTGGCCGCGCAGCTTGACCACGCGCCAGCGGCGCTGGCCGCGGCACTCAAGCGCTGGCCACTGCGGCTGGCCGCGGCGCGGCCGCTGGCCGAAGCCATCAGCAGCGCCGGAGGGGTCGACTTTGCCGCCTTCGACGCCACCGTCGGCCTGATGCCGCGCGCCTTGCCCGGCGTGTTCTGCGCCGGCGAGATGCTCGACTGGGAAGCACCGACCGGCGGCTACCTGCTCACCGCCTGCATGGCCAGTGGCCGCGCCGCGGCGGCCGACGCGTTGCGCTGGTGGTCACGGCAACATCACCGCGCAGCAGGCGCCTGAGCGCAAGCACCCAACCGCATGGCGGCCCGGTGCGCCACCAGCCACAGGCTTCGTCAGTCACCAATGCGCCGCGAGCGCCGCAACTGCAGCGCCTTGAGCAGCGCCGCGGCGAGCGCGGCCGCGGCGCTCACCAGCGCGGCAATGCGCAGCGGCATGAAGCGGCTGTCGACGCCGTCGGCCGCGGCGGCCTTGAGCAACAGCAACTGGCCGTAGCGCTCGCTGCCCATCGACAGGTCGAAGCTGCGCGAGGCGCTGCTGACCTCGGCCGGCACTTCACTGCCTATGCGCAGGCCTTCGGCCGGACCGGACAGCGACACCACCCGGCCGCGCGCGTTGACCACCGCCGCGCTGTTGAAGTAGCCCAGCGACTCAAATGAGGTCAGCTCGTTCTGCACCTCGCCATAGTCGCCAGTGGCCAGCGCGGTCGACAGGCCGCGCACCATGGTGCTGTCGGCAATCGAGCGCATGCGCGCCGCGCTGGCCTGGGCCTGCGCCGCGGCGTCGCGTGCGTCCGGCAGCGCGACCAGGCCCAGCCACAGCGCCAAGGCGCCGGCGACGACCATCAAGGCCAGGCTGAGCTGGTGCACGATGGGCGAGCGGCGGTGCTTGCGCCTCTCACGCGACTGCGACCACGCCGGCGTGTTGTCCAGGTTGCCGGGCGCGGTGTCGCTGCCGCGGTGGCCGTGGATGCCGGTGTCGCACAGAAGCCGCACCAGCGCGGTGTCGACCTGCGTCACCGCGGCCCGCATGTCGCGGTAGCGCGCCTCGGCCAGCACCACGTGCAGCGTGTCGATGCGCCAGGCAAACGACCAGCGCCGCGGGCTCAGCCGCTGCACCACGGTCTGGTCAACCGGCGAGTGCGCCAGTTGGCCAATCGTCGCCGCCGCGCCGGGGAACTGGCTGTCCAGTGGCCGGTCGGGGTTTTCGTCGCTGATGTCACCGTTGTCGGTGATGGTCCAGGCGGCCAGAAAGGCCATCGTTCCCAGGTCGACCACCGAGGCGCGGACCGACTCGATGCCGAGCTGCCGGAACATCCGCGCGACATCGGCGGCCAACGCCGGCGCCAGCATCGGCAGGCCGTCGAAGTCCGGCTCGGCAAGCATGGAAGGGGCGGGCAGGCGGCTCATGGTAGGCCCCCACCGGCTTGCCGCGTCGTGCGCGCCACACCGGTCTTGCGCTTGTACTTCATCGCCAACTCCCAGTTGCGCAACGCCGTCAAACGGCGCTGCGCGCGCACCACTTCAGATCGACCTCAATTCACCGGACCCATCACGCGGCGCGTCAGCGGCACGTAGGGGTCCAGCTCGCGCAGCACGCCGTCGTCGACATCGATCACCGCGGTAAAGCCGGTGGCCTTGCCGAAGGCTGCGCCTTCATCGGGCTCGGCGAGGAAGGATTTCAACTGTGCACGCAGGCGTCCGACCCGGTCGCGGTCAAGCTTGGGATTGGCCATCACCAGAAAGTTGGGGATGCGCGCAAACACCTCGACGATCTTCAGCCGCGCCGACTCGTCGGCCGGCAGTGCACGGAATTCGCCGTTGCTCATGATCGCGGCGACCGCCTCGCCGGTCAGCAACATGCGGCCCACGCCCATGTCGGTGCGCGCCGACTTCACCTCGTAGTCGCGGCTGGGCTCGAAGTGCTGCGCCGCCAGCCACTGCTGGCCGTACATCGCCACCAGCGAGGTCGGGTTGGCAAAGGCCACCGGCTTGTCCTTGATGTCGCGCGCCGCGGCAATGCCGCCCTGGATAGGCGAGATCAGCAGCGCGTTGATGCGCGGCTCGTACATCACCACCGGCTGCAGCCCGCGGTCGACCTGGGCCACGCGACCGAAGTGCGGCGCGGTGACCGCCAGGTCGTACTCGCCGCGCATCATCGCGTCATAAAAGGCCTTGAAGTTCGACGGCAGCACGATGCGCACCTTGTAGGTGCCGACGCGCTCCAGATAGCGCTTGAGGTGGTCGTACTGTGCCTGCAGCGTCTGGCTGGCGATGTTCGGAATCAACCCGATCACCAGCGTGTTGTCGACCGGCGCCGCCGCCGCGCCGCCGGCGACCACCAGCGGCGCCGAGGCCGCCGCCGGCGCGGTGGCCCGCGGCGCCGGCGCCGGCGCGGGCGCGGGTGCAGCAGCCACCGCCGCATGTGGCGCGGCGCTGCCGATGCGCCGCAGGTATTGCCTGCCCGCGTCGTCGACAAACTCGAAACGCATGCCCACGCTGATGCGGTTGGGGTTGGCCAGGCCGGTCAACTTCGGGTCGTACAGGCGGCGCCAACTGCGTACATCGCCGGTAAAGCGGGCGGCTATCGCCGAGAACGTGTCGCCGGGCTGAACCTCCAGCACCGCCGGCGCTGCCGCCGCTTTGCCCGCCTGTGCGGCCGCGCCGCCACAGGCCAGCGCCAAGACCGCAGCCGACACCATCGATCCAACGACCGCACGCCAGCCAGCGCGGGTACCTGCCCGCGGTGCGCCGTGCATCACGCGCAGAGAAACCTCATCCATCGGAATACTCCTCACAGTCGATCCTTCGACAACCCAACCCGGAACGGCACCCCGACGCGCGCAATGCAAAACGGCACCCATGCTGCAGTTGAACAAGCACCCCGTCGCGGTCGGTTGACGGTTGGCAAACCGTCCCGCGCACCGCGAGAAATTGGCAGAAACAAAAAATTAGACCCAATCACCGGTGCGGGGCAGCCGCGAACAAAGTATAGGTTGGCCCAATAAAGCAATTTGATACAACATTTATTGTTACCAGCAGTGTCGGTTGCCGCCACCCGCGACCGCGGGGCAGCCGTGTTGGTTTGTCTCAATCCAGCCGCGCGGCAGCGATCAGCGCCTGGGTGTAGGCCTCGCGCGGCGCGGCAAACAGCGCCAGCGTCTCGCCGGCCTCGACCACCTCGGCGTCGCGCATCACCAGCACCTGGTGCGCCATGGCGCGGATCACCGCCAGGTCGTGGCTGATGAAGACATAGCTCAGAGCGCGCCGGCGTTGCAGCTCGGCCAGCAGCGCCAGCACCTGCTGCTGTACCGACACATCCAGCGCCGAGGTCGGCTCGTCAAGCACCAGCAACTCGGGCTCGAGCACCAGCGCGCGGGCGATCGCAATGCGCTGGCGCTGGCCGCCGGAAAACTCGTGCGGGTAGCGCTGTTCGACCCCGGCCACGCCCTGGCGCTCGGACAGTCCGACTTCGTCCAGCACCTCGGCCACGCGCTGGCGGCGCACCGCCGGCGTCAGCTCGGGCTGGTGCAGCGCCAGCCCTTCGCCGACGATCTGGCCGACCGTCATGCGCGGCGACAGCGACGCAAACGGGTCCTGCAGCACCACCTGCATGCGCCGGCGCAAGGCGCGCAGCGTGGCGCGGTCGGCGCTGTCGACGCGCACCTCGCCGAGCGTAATCTGGCCCTCGGCGATGTCCTGCAGCGCCAGCAGCGCCATGCCCAGCGTGGTCTTGCCCGACCCCGATTCGCCGACGATGCCCAGCGTCTGGCCGCGGCGCAACGCCAGCGTCGCGCCGCGCACCGCGTCAAAGCGCCGCTTGCGCCACCAGCCGCTGGGCAGCGCGAAGGCCACGCGCACGCCTTGCGCATGCAGCAGCAGCGGCGCGTCGTCGGCCACCGGCTGCACCGCGCGCCGTGGCCGCGCCGCCAGCAGGCGCCGCGTGTAGGCGTGGCGCGGGCGGGCAAAGACCTCGGCGATGCGGCCTTGCTCGACCAGCCGGCCGCGCTCCATCACGCCGACGCGGTCACAGAACTGGCGCACCAGGTTCAGGTCGTGGGTGATGAACAGCACCGCCATGCCCATTTCGCGCTGCAATTCGTCGAGCAGCGCCAGGATTTGCACCTGGATGGTGACGTCCAGCGCGGTGGTCGGCTCGTCGGCGATCAGCAACTGCGGCCGGCAGGCCAGCGCCATCGCGATCATCGCCCGCTGGCGCTGCCCGCCGGAAAGCTGGTGCGGAAAACTGTTCACCCGCCGCCCGGCCTCGGCAATGCCGGTGCGCGCCAGCAGCTCGACCGCACGCGCCCGCGCCGCCGCCGGCGCCAGGCCCTGGTGCTGGCGCAGCACCTCGGTGATCTGGTTGCCGACCGAAAACAGCGGGTTCAGCGCGGTCATCGGCTCCTGGAACACCATGCCGATGCGTGCGCCGCGCAGCGCCTGCATCTGCGACTCGGTCTTGCTGGTCAGCTCGTCGCCGGCAAAGCGGATCGAGCCTTGGCTGACCGCGGCGTCGACCAGCCGCAGCACCGACAGCGCGGTGATCGACTTGCCCGAGCCCGACTCGCCGACCAGCGCGAACTTCTCGCCGGCGCCGATCGAAAACGACACGTCATCGACCACGGTCGATTGGCCAAAGCGCACGCGCAGGCCGCTGACCTGCAGCAGCGGCGACACCGGCTCGGCGCGGGGCGTGGCGCTCACGATTTGCGCGTGTCGAAGGCGTCGCGCAGCGCGTCGCCGATGAAGGTCAGCAACAGCATGGTCAGCACCAGCAGCGCAAAGGTCGGCACGATGATCCACCACGCGTCAAGGTTGTTCTTGCCCTGCTGCAGCAGCTCGCCCAGGCTGGGCACCGAGGCCGGCACGCCCAGGCCGAGAAAGTCCAGCGCGGTCAGCGCCAGGATCGCCGCGCTCATGCGAAATGGCAGGAAGGTGATCACCGGCGTCAGCGAATTGGGCAGCACATGGCGGCGGATGATCTGGCCGTTGGACAGCCCGAGCGCGCGCGCCGCCTTGACGTAGTCCAGCGCGCGGTTGCGCAAAAACTCGGCGCGCACGTAGTCGGACAAGCCCATCCAGCCCCACAGGCTGAGCAGCACCAGCAGCAATGCCAGCGACGGCTCGAAGATCGACGCAAAAATGATCAGCAGGTACAGCTCGGGCACCGCGCCCCAGACCTCGATCAGCCGCTGCAGCGTGAGGTCAAGCCGGCCGCCGAAAAAGCCCATCAGCGCGCCCATGGTCACGCCGATCGCGGTGCCGACCGTGGTCAGCGCAATGGCAAACCAGATGCTGACGCGAAAACCGTACAACAGCCGCGCCACCATGTCGCGGCCCTTGTCGTCGGTGCCCAGCCAGTTGACCGCGCTGGGTGCGCCCGGGACCGGCCGGCGGTTGAAGTAGTCGATGCTGAACGCGCCGTGCGGGTTGGGCGCGCCGACTGCCCAGTTGCCCGGCTTGGCCAGCAGCGCGACGGTGAAGGGGTCTTTCCAGTCGGTGGGGGTCAGGAAGTCGCCGCCGAGCGACTTTTCGCTCGGGTTGCGCAGCGCCGGGTACCAGGTCTGGCCGTCGATGTGGGCGACGAGCGGCTTGTCGTTGCTGACCACTTCAGCCAGCGTGGCCAGCAACAGCAGCGCGGCAAACAGCCACAGCGAGACATAGCCCAGCCGGTGGTGCTTAAAGCGCGCCCAGGCGCGCTGGCCGGGCGATTCCGGGCGCTGCGCCGCACGCACCAGCGCAGCGGCGCCGGCGGCCGGCGTGACCGGGTCGGTGTCGGGCCACGGCGTGGCCGGCATGGCAGGCGGGGCCGCCACCGCATCGGCCAGCGGTGGCGCGACGGCCGCTTCAATCGCCAACGACGGACCGGCGACCGGCGCCACGTCGGTCGCCGGCACCAGCGCCGGCAGCGGCAGCGGCAGCGGCGGCGTCGGCGGTGGGCCGTCCCGCCCGCCATAGGCGGCTTCGATCGACCCCGGGCGGCGCGGCTCGGTCATCGCGCGGCGCTTCCAAACTGCACGCGCGGGTCGATCAGCACGTACAACACGTCCGACACCAGCTTGACCACCAGGCCAATCAGCGTGAACAGGTACAACGTGCCCAGCACCACCGGAAAGTCGCGCCGCACCACCGATTCATAGCCCAGCAGCCCCAGCCCGTCGAGCGAAAACAGCGTTTCGATCAGCACCGAGCCGGCAAAGAAGGCATGGACGAAAGCCGCCGGAAAGCCGGTGACGATGGGAATCAGCGCGTTGCGAAAGACGTGCTTGTAAAGCACGCGCCGCCGCGGCAAGCCCTTGGCGCGCGCCACCAGCACGTACTGCTTGCGGATTTCCTCGACGAAGGTGTTCTTGGTCAGCATGGTGATCACCGCGAAGCTGCCGATCACCAGACAGGTCAGCGGCAGCGCCAGGTGCCACAGGTAGTCGCGGATGCGCTCGGGCCAGGCCAGCTCGGCCCAGTTGTCGGACACCAGCCCGCGCAGCGGAAACCACTCGAAAAAGGTGCCGCCGGCAAACAGCACGATCAGCAGGATGCCGAGCACGAAGCCGGGAATCGCGTAGCCGACCAGCACCGCCAGCGTGGTCGCGGTGTCAAAGCGCGTGCCCTCGCGCACCGCCTTGGCGATGCCCAGCGGAATCGAGATCAGGTACGACAACACAAACGTCCACAGCCCGAGGCTCATCGACACCGGCAGCTTTTCCTTGATCAGCGTCCACACGTCCTTGTTGTGCAGAAAGCTCTTGCCCAGGTCGAAGCGGGCGAACTGGCCGAGCATCTTCAGGTAGCGCACATGCGCCGGCTGGTCAAAACCGTAGAGCTTTTTCAGCTCGGCGATCTGCTTGGCGTCGACGTCGCGGCTGGCGCGGTAGGCCTCGCCGCCGCCCTCGCCAGCGCCGGCGCGGGCCTCGGCCATCAGTGTCTCGATCGGCCCGCCGGGGACGAACTGCATCACGACGAAGGTGATGGTCAGCGCGCCGAGCAGCGTTGGCAGCATCAGCAGCAGGCGTTTGGCGATGTAGACCAGCATGGCGCGCGACCCTTTCCCGTTCAGCGGCCGGCGCTCGACGCCGCCGAAGCCGCAGCCAGCGGCGTGGCCGGCAATGCCGCGGCCGCGCGCTTGTCGACCGCGCGGTCCCACCAGGTCCACAGCGGCCACGGCAGGCTGTGTTCGCTGGGGATGCTGTCGACCTGCATGTAGCGCGCCTGCACCCGTGGCATGCCAAAGCGGTTCCAGTACGACGCGTTTTCGCTCGCCTTGGTGTACTGCGGCACCTGCCAGTGGTTCCACATCACCACGCGGTCGAAGGCGCGCGCCGCGCTGCGCAGCTCGGCCAGCGTGGCGGCGTTTTTCATCTTGTCGATCAGCGCGTCGGCGGCGCGGCTTTTCACTCCGCGATAGTTTTGCCCGCCTGGCTGGTCGGCCTGCGCGCTGCCGTAAATCGATTCCAGGTGGCCCGGGTTGGGCAGCGTGAACTTGCCCTCGAGGATGATGACCAGGTCGAAGTCGTAGTTCTCCAGCCGCCTGCGGTACAGCGCAAAGTCGACCAGCCGCTCGGTGTAGCGTATGCCCAGCTTCTTCAGGTTCAGCTCGAATTCGGGAAAGCGGCCGACGCGCTGCGGCTCCATGTATTCCATCTCGAAGGCCTCGCCGTTGGCGTTGCGCAGCACGCCGTCGGCGGCGATGTTCCAGCCGGCCTCGGACAGCAGTTGCGCGGCGCGCTTCAGGCTTTGCCGCAGCGCGCGGCCGTCGTCGTAGCGCGGCGCGACAAAGGCCGGGCCAAACACCTGCGCCGGCAGCTCGGCGCGAAACGGCTCCAGCAGCGCCAGCTCGTCGGCGCCGGGCGGCCCGACGGCGGCAAATTCGGAGTTGTTGAACACGCTGTTGGCGCGCGTGAAACCGGGGTAGCGGCTCACCGCCTCGAAGTCGAAGGCGCGCATGATCGCCTCGCGCACCCGGATGTCCTGGAACTTGCTGCGCCGCAGGTTGAAGTCAAAGGCCTGCAGCATGTTGCCGTTGTCCAGCTCGAAGCTATGTTTGACGATGCGGCCGTCGTCCCACTTCGGGCCACGGTGCGCGCGGTAGAACTGGCCCAGCACGATCTCGCGCAGCAGGTCGAATTCACCGGCCTTGAAGGCCTCGCGCCGCACCGCGTCGTCCTTGTACAGCCGGTAGGCGATGCGGTCGAAATTGAACATGCCGCGGCGCACGCCGAGGTGTTGCGCCCAGTAGTCGCCCCGCCGCGTGTATTCCAGTCGGCTGGGCATTTCGGCCTTTGAAATGACATACGGGCCAGAGGCGATCGGCTGCTCGGTGACGATGTCGGCCAGCGGCTTGCCGCCGCCCCACTTGTGTGAGAACACCGGCATGTGGCCGAGGGCAAACAGCGAGTCGATGCTGCGCTGCTTCAGCTCGAAGCGCACCGTGCGCGCATCGACCACCACCGCGCGCTCAACGCCCAGCAGCGGCGTCTTGAAGTTGCCTTGCACCAGCGGGCCGGTCAGTTGGCGGTAACTGTGGGCGACGTCGTCAGCGGTCACCGCGTCGCCGTTCGAAAACCGCGCCAGCGGGTGCAGCCGGAAGGTGATGGCCGACAGGTCGGGCTCGACCCGCATTTCCTCGGCCAGCAGGCCGTACATGGTCTGCGGCTCGTCCATCGCGAAGTCGCACAGCCGGTCGAACAAAAACATCTCGAAGCTGGCCTGCGCCACGCCCTTGACGGTAAACGGGTTGAACTTGTCAAAGCTCGACCGGCGGTCGGCGTTGCCCAGCCGCAGCGTGCCACCCTTGGGCGCGTCGGGGTCGACGTAGCGGTAGCTGGCAAAGCCGCGCGGGTATTTGGGCAGGCCGTAGGCAGTCAGCGCATGCACCCATTCGCCGCTGACCACCGGCGTGCGCGGCGCGCGTGGCGCCGCGGCCAGCGCGGCGGCGGTGGCCGCGGCCTTGGCCGCTTCGCTGGTCGGCCGCGGCGCGGCCGGTGCGGCAGGCGTTGCCCGCGCCGCCGGTGGCCGGCGCTTCGCCAGCGCGCCGAGCGCGGCCTCGGCGGCGGCCAGTTCGGCCGGCGACGCGCTGCTGGGCGGCGGCGCGGCGTGCATCGGGCCGGGCAGCAACGCGGCAAAAGCCAGCGCCGCGCCGGCCAGCCAGGCGGTGAAGCGTTCGCGCAGGCGCCGCATCACCGCCTGTGCAGTGCCGTCAATGCAGGGCGGCGCGTCAATGGCGGAAGTGCCGCACACCGGTGAACACCATCGCCAGGGCGCGCTCGTCGGCGGCGGCAATGACTTCGGCGTCGCGCACCGAGCCGCCGGGCTGGATGACGCAGGCCGCACCGGCGTCGGCCACCACGTCCAGCCCATCGCGGAACGGGAAGAAGGCGTCGCTGGCGACCGCGCTGCCGGCCAGCGACAGCCCGGCGTTGGCGGCCTTGATGCCGGCGATGCGCGCTGAGTCGATGCGGCTCATCTGGCCGGCGCCGACGCCCAGCGTCATGCCGTCGGCGCAAAAGACGATGGCGTTGCTCTTGACGAACTTGGCCACGCCCCAGGCAAACAACAGGTCGGCCATTTGCTGCGCGGTCGGCGCCAGCCGGCTGACCACCTGCACGTCGCTGGCCTGCAGGCGGTGGTGGTCGGCCGACTGCACCAGCAGCCCGCCGCCGACGCGCTTGAAGTCCAGCGCCGGCGCGGCGCTGCCGTGGTCGGCCGGCAGCGGCACTTCAAGGACGCGCACGTTTTGCTTGGCGGCCAACACCGCGCGCGCCTGCGCGCTGACCGCCGGCGCGATCACCACCTCGACAAACTGCCTGGCCACGGCTTCAGCCGCCGCGCCGTCCAGCGCGCGGTTGAAGGCGATGATGCCGCCGAAGGCGCTGGTCGGGTCGGTCTTGAAGGCCTTGGCATAGGCCGCCAGCGGCGTGTCGGCCAGCGCCACGCCGCAGGGGTTGGCGTGCTTGACGATGACGCAGGCGCAGCCGTCGAAGCTCTTCACGCATTCCCAGGCCGCGTCGGCGTCGGCGATGTTGTTGTACGACAGCGCCTTGCCCTGCAACTGCGTCCACGCCGCCAGCGTGCCGGGCGCCGCTGTCGGCTCGCGGTAGAAGGCGGCGCGCTGGTGCGGGTTCTCGCCGTAGCGCATGTCCTGGGTCTTGACCAGTTGCAGCGTCATCACCTCGGCAAAGTCGGCGCGCACAGGCGCCTGCGCGCCGTCGGCTTCGGCACCGGAGGGCAGCGCGCTCAGGTACTGCGCGATGCGGCCGTCGTAGGCCGCGGTGTGCGCAAACACTTTCTTGGCCAGCGCGAACTTGGTGCCGCGCGCCAGGCCGCCGGCGTCCAGCTCGGCCAGCACCTGGGCGTAGTCGGCCGGGTCGATGACCACGCCGACATCGGCCCAGTTCTTGGCCGCCGCGCGCAGCATTGCCGGGCCGCCGATGTCGATGTTTTCAATCGCCTCATCAAACGTGCAGCCCGGCCTGGCCACCGCCGCCTCGAACGGGTAGAGGTTGATCACCAGCAGGTCGATGGTGGCAATGCCGTGCGCGGCCAGCGCGGCCATGTGCTCGGGCACATCGCGCCGCGCCAGCAGGCCGCCGTGGATGCGCGGGTGCAGGGTCTTGACGCGGCCGTCGAGCATTTCGGGAAAGCCGGTGACCTCGGCGACCTCGGTCACCGGCAGGCCGTTGTCGGCCAGCAGCCGCGCGGTGCCGCCGGTGGACAACAGCTTGACGCCGCGCTTTTGCAGCGCGCGGGCAAAGTCGACGATGCCGGTCTTGTCGGACACGGACAGCAAGGCGGTGGTCATGGTGGGGCTTGGCGCCGGCAGACGCGGCGAATAGGGGTCAAGGCGGAAGGCTGCACCGCGCACGCGCGCCGCAGCCAAGTTGAGTGGAGCGTCAAAGCAACCGGTGGTCGAGCAGTTTGCGCCGCAAGGTGTTGCGGTTGATGCCCAGCCAGGCGGCGGCGCGGCACTGGTTGCCTTCGGCGTACTTCATCACCACCTCGAGCATCGGCTTTTCGACCGCGGCGATGGTCATCGCGTGGACCGCATGCGGCGCGGTGCCGCGCAGGTCACGGAAGTACTGCTCCAGGCTGTCGCGCACACTGTTTTCAAGATGCAGCGGAATGCTCATGGCGGTGTCGTGCCGATGTGTTGCCAATCTCAGCCTCTTCAGGCCGATGTCACGCCGACCGGGCCAGCCGGTGGTCGTTGGCGGCCGCCGCGGCCGGCGGCAGCAGGCGGTGGCGCTCGGCCAACTGGTCGAAAAAGGTGGCCACCGCGGCGAGTTGCGCCGCCGCGCTGTCCAAGGTATTGAGCACGGCGCGAAAAGCCTCGCCGCCGGGCAGCGCACGCACCGCCCAGCCGATGTGCTTGCGCGCGCTGCGCACGCCGCTGGCCTCGCCGTACAGCGCGTAATGGTCCTGCAGGTGCTCGGTCAGCCACTGCGCGACCTCGCGCGTGGCCGGCGGCGGCAAATGGCTGCCGGTGGCCAGGAAGTGGTTGATCTCGCGAAACAGCCACGGCCGGCCCTGTGCGGCGCGGCCGACCATCAGCGCGTCGGCGCCGGTCTGGCGCAGCACCGCGGCGGCCTTTTCAGGCGAGTCGATGTCGCCATTGGCGACCACCGGAATGCACAGCGCGGACTTCACCGCGGCAATCGTCGCGTAATCGACGCTGCCGCCAAACCCCTGTTCGCGGGTGCGGCCATGCACCGTGACCAGCGCGATGCCGGCGGCCTCGGCGCGGCGCGCCAGCGCCACCGCGTTGCGTTCGTCGGCGCTCCAGCCGGTGCGCATCTTCAGCGTCACCGGCACCGCGCGCGGCGCGCACACCGCGACCACCGCATCGAAGATCGCCGCGGCCAGCGCCTCGTCGCGCATCAGCGCCGAGCCGGCCCAGCGCCTGCACACCTTTTTCGCCGGGCAGCCGAGGTTGAGGTCAATGATTTGCGCGCCACGGTCGATGTTGTAAGCCGCCGCGGCGGCCATTTCCGCCGCATCGGTGCCGGCGATTTGCACCGCCACCGGGCCGGGCTCGCCGGCGTGGTCGGCGCGCCGGCTGGTTTTGAGCGACTGCCACAGCGCGCGCTGCGCGGTGACCATTTCGCTGACCGCATGGCCGGCGCCGAGCCGGCGGCACAGCATGCGAAACGGCCGGTCGGTGACGCCGGCCATCGGTGCCACGAAGAGCCGGTTGGCCAAGGTCCAGCGGCCCAAGGTCAAGCTCTGCTGCACGGTGAAGACTGCGACGGCCGGTTGCTGAAAATTGGGGCAACAGTATAGCCAGCGGCCCCGCGGCGACCGGCCGCGGGCAGGCCGGGTGGCCCTCCTATCATCGGCGCCGATGGAAGCCTGGGTCAGCCACTGGATGCAGCTTTTGTTGGCCGCGCTGGCGCTGCCGCAGTACGGGCTGAGCACGGTGTTCGTGGTCGCGCTGGTATCGGCGACGCTGCTGCCGCTGGGCTCGGAGCCGGCGGTGTTCGGGCTGGTCAAGCTCAACCCCGAGCTGTTCTGGCCGGCGGTGCTGGTGGCCACCGCCGGCAATACCGTCGGCGGCGCGGTCACCTGGTGGATGGGCTACGGCGCCGAAAAGGCCTATGAATCGATGACCCACCACGCGCCCAGCCACCGCGCGCTGCAGTGGCTGCGCCGCTTTGGTGCGCGCGCCTGCCTGCTGAGCTGGCTGCCGGTGGTCGGCGACCCGCTGTGCGCGGTCGCCGGCTGGCTCAAGCTGCCGTTCTGGCCCTGCGTGCTGTACATGGCGATCGGCAAATTCCTGCGTTACCTGACGATGACGGCCGCCCTGCTGTGGCTGTTTTCCGGCCAGGTGCGGCTGCCGTGGCTGGGCCTGCCCGGATCCTGACCCGGTGCTGAGGCGGGGCGTGGCCGGCGTGGTGCACGTGGGCTGCGGCAAAGCACGGCTGAATTGACCCAGTCCCCCCTTAAATCCTCCCAATGGGGGGGCGACCCGTGTCTTTGGCGGGCCGGCATGCCCTCAGAATCGACGCCTCTTGCCTTGCCCGCGCCCATGCCTTACCGATGACTGCCGTTGCCACGACGCCCGCCTACCAGGCCCTGACCGACACCTTTCGTCGGCTGCACCACCTGGAGCACCTGCAGTCCATTGCCTACTGGGACCGCGCGGCAAAGATGCCGCCGTCCGGCGCCGCGGCGCGTGCCGCGGCGCTGGCCGAGGTCGCCGCAATCAGCCACCGCCTGCGCACCAGCGCCGACATGCCGGTGCTGCTGGCCGACGCCGCCCAGGAGCCGCTGGCCGACGACCAGCGCGCCAACCTGCGCGAAATGCAGCGCGAATGGCGCGCCGCCAACGCCTTGCCCGATGACCTGGTGCAACGCAGCAAGCTGGCCAGCGCACGCTGCGAGCACGCCTGGCGCAGCCAGCGCCAGGCCAACGACTGGCCGGGCTTTGCCGCCAACTTCCGCGAGGTGGTCGAAAACGCGCGCGAGCAGGCGCGGCGCCGCGCCGACGCCGGCGCACTGGCGCCGTACGACGCGCTGCTCGACGAGTACGAGCCCGAGATGACCGGCGCGCGGCTCGACGCGCTGTTCGGCGAGGTGCGCCAGTGGCTGCCGGGGCTGATCCAGCGCGTGCGCGCGCACCAAAGCGCGCAGACCGAACCGCTGCTGCCGCTGCGTGGCCCGTTCGAGCTGGGCGCGCAACGCGCGCTGTGCCAGAAGGTCGCGGCGCTGTTGGGCTTTGACTTCAAGTCCGGCCGCATCGATGTCAGCACGCATCCGTTTGCCGGCGGCGTGCCCGAAGACGTGCGGCTGACCACGCGCTACGAGTCGCACGAGTTCATCACCAGCTTGCTCGGCGTGGTCCACGAGTGCGGCCACGGCCGCTACGAGCAGTGCCGCCCGCGCGACTGGCTGGGCCAGCCGCTGTCGCAGGCACGCTCGATGGGCATCCACGAAAGCCAGAGCCTGAGCTTCGAGATGCAGCTCGCCCGCCACCCCGGCTTCACGCGGCTGCTGGCGCCGCTGCTGCGTCAGGCCTTCGGCGACCAGCAGGCGTTCGAGCCAGCCAACCTGCGCCGGCTGCTGACGCGGGTCAAGCCCGGGCTGATTCGCGTTGACGCCGACGAGGTGACCTACGCCGCCCACGTGCTGCTGCGCTACGGCATCGAGCGGCCGCTGATTGAGGGCGCGATCGAGGTCGACGACATCCCGGCGCTGTGGGACGCCGGCATGGCCGAGCTGCTCGGGCTGGACAGCCGCGGCAACTACTGCGACGGGCCGATGCAGGACGTGCACTGGCCCGAGGGCATCTTTGGCTACTTTCCGTGCTACACGCTGGGTGCGATGTACGCCGCGCAGTGGTTTGCGACCATGCGCGCGCAAATGCCCGACCTGGACCAGCACATCGACGCCGGTGACCTGCAGCCCATCTTCACCTGGCTGGAGACGCACATCTGGCGTGAGGGCAGCCGCTGGCCGACCGACGAGCTGGCGCGCCGGGCCAGCGGCGAGGCGCTGAACCCGGCGTACTGGCGCAACCACCTCGAACGCCGCTACCTGCGCGACGCGGCCTGAACCTTTGCGCCCGCGCGCAGCGGCGCCAATCAGACGGCGTCGGTGTCGGCGAGCGAGCTGCGCTTGCGCGCCGGGCGCTTGGCGTCGTCAGCACGCGCGGTGGCCTTCTTCGCTGCCGACTTGCGCGGCGCGGTCTTGCTGCCGGCCGCGGCGGCGGGGGCGGACAACGCGCTGACCGCGGCGGCCAGTGCATCAACACGGCGCGCCAGCGCGGCCACTTCCCGGGCCGTCGGCACGCCCAGCCGCGACAGCGCGCGCGCGGTGCGTTCCTCAAAAATCGATTCGAGCTTGTCCCAGGCACCGCTGGGCTTGACGCCGGCGCGCGCGGCCATGTCGTCGGCCATTGCCGCCAGCTTGGCGCCGAACTCGCCAGCGCGAACGTCGGTTGGGCTGCCGGCCTTGCGGTGCAGCGTGGCGCCTTCGTTCATCAAGGTGTCGAACAGCTTGTTGCCTTCGCCCTGGGCCTTGGCAAACGCGCCCAGCCCGGCAAGCCAGATCTGCTGCGCCGAATCGCGAATGGTTTGCGCCAACTGGCTGTCAAGCAGGCCCGCCGGCTCGGGCTTTTGCACGTCCGCTTTCTGAATCTTCTTGACCATGGGGCTCCTTGTGGTGGCGTGGCGGTTGGGCAAGGGCGGCGGCGGGGTCGCCACCCACGCCGAGTGTAGGCAGCCATTCAAGAGCGGTCAGCCTAGTCTGGCCGCGGGGCATTGGTTCGGGCGCAGCGGCAGGGTGGTCTGGCCGGCGGCTATCCTGCGCGCCATGTCCGCGCCCGTCAGCCCCAGCCGCCCGCCGCCGCACGCCACCCAGGCTGGCCGCGGCGGCGCCGGCGGCGCGCTGTACCTGGCGCACTTCGGGCTGCAGCGCGCGCCGTTTTCGATCGCCCCCGACCCGCGCGCCCTGTACATGAGCGAGCGCCACCGCGAGGCGCTGGCGCACCTGCTGTATGGCGTTGCCGGCGATGGTGGCTTTGTGCTGCTGACCGGCGAGGTCGGCGCCGGCAAGACCACCGTCTGCCGCTGCTTTCTGGAACAGGTGCCGGCCGACTGCCACGTCGCCTACATCTACAACCCCAAGCTGACCGTCACCGAACTGCTGCAGACGGTATGCAACGAGTTCCACGTGCCACTGGCCGAAAACGTGACCGTGCGCGCCACCGTCAAAGGCTATGTCGACCCGCTGAACGCGTTCTTGCTTGGCGTGCATGCCGCCGGCCAGCGCTGCGTGCTGGTGATCGATGAGGCGCAAAACCTCTCGGCGTCGGTGCTGGAACAACTGCGCCTGCTGACCAACCTGGAAACCAGCGAACGCAAGCTGCTGCAAATCATCCTGATCGGCCAGCCCGAGCTGCGCACGCTGCTGGCGCGGCCCGAACTGGCGCAACTGGCGCAGCGCGTGGTGGCGCGCTTTCACCTCGGCCCGCTGGACGCCGACGACAGCGCCGCCTACGTGCGCCACCGCCTGGCGGTGGCCGGGCTGCGCGGCGCGCTGCCCTTCGATGGCGCGACGCTGCGCCGCATTCACGCCTTGAGCGGTGGCGTGCCGCGGCGCATCAACCAGTTGTGTGACCGCGCGCTGCTTGGCGCCTATGCCCAGGGCCGGGCCCGGGTCGACCGGGCCACGCTGCGCCGCGCCGCCGCCGAGGTCTACGGCACGCTGCCGGCGCCGCAGCGTTGGCGCATGCTGGCCGTGGCCGCCGCGCTGCTGGCCGCCGGCGCCGCGCTGGGCGGCTGGGCGCTGTGGCGCGGCTCGGTGCCGGCAGCGCCTGCGGCGCTGCGGCCGCAGCCGCCGACCCCGGCAGCTGCGCCGGCAGCCACGGCACCGGCCGCATCGGCCGCATCGGCGGCAGCGACAGCGGCAGCGCCGACGCCGACGCCGGCATCGGCGGCATCTGCGGCATCGCCGGCATCGGCGGCGTTGGCCACGCCGCCGGTCGCGTCGGCACCGGCGACCACGCTGGCGCTGGCGGCGTTTGAACCCGACGAACGGCACGCGCTGGCCGCGCTGTTGCCGCTGTGGCAGTTGCCGCCCGCCTCCGGCGATGCCTGCCGCGCCGCTGCCACCCAGCGCGTGCCGTGCTGGCGCGGCAGCGGACTCGGCTGGCCGAGCTGCGCCTGCTTGACCGGCCAGGCCTGCTGCCGCTGCGCGACGACGCCGGCCGCACGCGCTTTGCACGCCTGGTTGGCCTGGACGGCCAGCACCTGCTGCTGGCGCACGACGCGGGCCGCTGGCGCGTGCCGGTGGCCGACCTGGCCGGCCGCTGGCGTGGCGAATTCATCACCCTGTGGCGCACGCCGACCGGCTGGTCGGGGCCGCCCGCGCGTGGCCAGCGCGGCGCGGTGGTGGACGAGCTGGCGCGGGCGCTGGCCCAGGCGCTGCGCGACCGCGCGCCGGCGCCGGGCCAGCCGTTTGACGCCGCGCTGGCACGCCGCCTGGCAGGTTTTCAACTCGCGGTCGGTTTGGCGCCAGACGGCCTGCCGGGGCCGACCACCTTGATGCGCCTGAGCCGCGAACGCGGCCTCGACGAACCGCGGCTAAGCCCCGACCCCGGCACACCGCCCACGCCCAGCCGCTGACCCCCCGAGCGCCCATGTCCTACATCCTCGACGCCTTGCGCCGTGCCGACGCCGAACGCCAGCGCGGCGCGCTGCCCGATTTGTACGCCCAGCCCGCCGATGCGCTGGGCCTGCCGGCAGCGCGCGAGGCGGCACCGCGCGCCGGTCGCTGGGCCGCGGTGGCGGCGCTGGCGCTGGTGCTGCTGGGCACGGCGCTGGCCGCGTGGTGGTGGCGTGGCGCGCCGCCGGCAGCGCGGCCGGCGGCGGCCGGGAGCGCGGAAAAGGCGGCGCCGGTCGCGGCCAGCACGCTGCCGCCATCGACAGCGCCCGCCGCGACGCCGCTAGCGGCGCAGGACGCACCCGCCGCGGTGCTGGCGCAAGCCGCGCCAGCGGCACAGCCAGCGCGGCTGCCGCCGGCGCCAATGGCGCTGCCCGAGCCACCCCGACCCACCGTCGAACGGGCCGCCGACTCCGGCGCGGCGGCCGCCCGCGCTGTGCCGCCACCGCCCGGCGGCGCGCGCGACGCGGCGCCCGCCGTCGCCACCGCGCCAGCCAAGCTGGCCACACCCCCTGCTGAGCCACGCAGCGGCGCGCCGGCGATCGCCGCGGCAGACCAGGCCGTCGGCACACCCTCGGCGCCCGCCGCCGCGCTGGCCGACCCCGCCTCCGGGCGCGGCGCCGCCATCGCGCCGCAAACGCGGCTGCCCACCTTGGCCGAACTGCCGGCCGACATGCGCCAGCAACTGCCGCCGCTGGCGTTGGGTGGCCTGGTGCATGCGCAGCAGCCACGGCAGCGGCTGGCGGTGGTCAACGGCCAGGTGCTGCGCGAGGGCGACCGCGCGGCGCCCGAGCTGACGGTCGAGCAGATCCGCCCGCGCAGCGTGGTCTTCAACCTGCGCGGCCAGCGTTTCGAAGTGGCGCAATAGCGCGCGCCGGCCGACGCCGGCACCGACGATGTCTCACGCGGCGCCGGCGCAGCGGTGGACCTCGATCGTCGCGTGGCGCAGCGTGGTCAAGGGCTGCAGCCGCGCGCGGTAGGCGGCGGCGGCCAGCGGCTGGTCGGCCACCACCGACAGCGCCGCCGACCAGGCCTGTGGCCCGACCTGCCAGACATGCAGGTCGGCCAGCCGCGCGTCGCCGTCGCTTTCAATCGCCGCCGCCACCGCCTGGCGCAGCGCGGCGTCGGTGCTGGCGTCGACCAACGCACGCGAAGTGCTGCGCAGCAGGCCCCAGCTCCATTGGCCGATCACCGCCGCGCCAACCAGCGCCACCACCGGGTCCAGCCAGTTCAAGCCCAGCCACAGTCCGCTGGCCAGCGCGGCGATCGCCAGCAGCGAGGTGAAGGCGTCGGCCAGCACGTGGATGTAGGCGGCGCGAAAGTTGTGGTCGTGCACCGGCTGCGGGCGGGCTTCGGTCGCGACTGCCGGCAACGGCGAATTGGCGTAGGCATGGGCGTGGCCGCCTTCGGCGCGTTGGGGACGGTGCGCGGGGTGGGCATGGCCATGTTCATGGCCGTGGCTGTAGTCGTGGCCGTGGTCATGATCATGGCCGTGGTCGTGGTCATGGTTGGGCCCATGTCCATGGCCGTGGCCGTGGCGGTGGCCGAGTCCGTGGCCATGGCCGTGGTGGTCGTGCCCGCCGCGCGCCAGCAGCCAGACGCTGGCCAGGTTGACCAGCAGCCCGAGCACCGCCACCGCCATCGCCTCGCCGTAGGCGATAGTCGCCGGGCGCACCAGCTTGCTGATGCCTTCGATGGCCAGACCGACCGCCACCGCGGCCAGCAGCAGCGCGCTGGTGTAGGCCGCCAGCACCTCGATCTTCCAGCCGCCGAAGGCAAAGCTTTCGTCGTCGCGCACGCGCCGCGACCAGCGCATCGCCCACACCGCGCCGCCGAGTGCCGCCGCGTGCGTGCCCATGTGCCAGCCGTCGGCGGCGAGCGCCAGCGAGCCCGACCACCAGCCGGCCAGCAGCTCGGTGACCATGGTCACCAGCGTGATCACGGTCACCGCCAGCAGCGCGCGGCCGCGCGCGGCCTCGCCGGCGTCGGCAAAGGCATGGCTGTGGCGAAACGGCGCCAGGTCATGCTGGTGGCGGCCGGGCGCGTCGGCAGCGGCGTCGGCGAGGGTCGCCGCGGGTGGCGTGGGTGCGTGCATGGCGGGCGATGCTACGTGGCCGCCGCGAAGGCCGCTTTCTACAATCACCCGCCGGCCTGCGCCGTCACCTTGCAACTACCCACCTGACCATGAACTCGACCGCTCCCACCGAACCAGGCGTCGGCCACATCGCGCCGCGCGACAAGGCCGAGATCCTGGCCCAGGCGCTGCCCTATATCCGCAAGTACCACGGCAAGACGCTGGTCATCAAGTACGGCGGCAACGCGATGACCGACCCGGCGCTGCAGCAGGACTTTGCCGAAGACATCGTGCTGCTCAAGTTGGTCGGCATGAACCCGGTGGTGGTGCATGGCGGTGGCCCGCAGATCGACGAGGCGCTGAACCGGCTGGGCAAGAAGGGCAGCTTCATCCAGGGCATGCGCGTCACCGATGAAGAGACGATGGAAGTCGTCGAATGGGTGCTCGCCGGCCAGGTGCAGCAAGACATCGTCGGCCTGATCAATGCCGCCGGCGGCAAGGCGGTCGGCCTGACCGGCCGCGACGGCGGACTGGTGCGCGCGCACAAGCTCAAGCTGGTCGACCGCGACGACCCGAGCAAGTCACACGATGTCGGCCAGGTCGGCGCGATCACGCAAATCGACCCCAGCGTGGTCAAGGCCTTGCAGGACGACCAGTTCATTCCGGTCATCAGCCCAATCGGTTTCGGCGAGCACAACGAGAGCTACAACATCAACGCCGACATGGTGGCGGCCAAGCTGGCCGAGATCCTGAAGGCCGAGAAGCTGCTGCTGCTGACCAACATCACCGGCGTGCTTGACAAGCAAGGCCAGTTGCTGACCGACCTGACCGCGCGCCGCATCGACGAATTGTTCGCCGACGGCACCATCTCGGGCGGCATGCTGCCCAAGATCAGCGGCGCGCTGGACGCCGCCAGGAGCGGCGTCAACGCGGTGCACATCATCGACGGCCGCGTGCCGCACGTGCTGCTGCTGGAGGTGCTGACCGACCAGGCCTACGGCACGATGATCCGCTCACATTGAACCTAGAAGCGGCAGTTGACCGCTTTGCTCCGCAGGCAACACCGCAGCACCGCTCAGATTCTTGACCACGGCGCAATTGACCACAGGGGTGAGCACGCTACGCACCCGATTGAGCCGCGCTGGGCCACGCTGGCCGCGTTGCGAATCCGCGCGATGCCATTGGGCATCGCTGTGGTTCGCGCCTTGCCAGCCTGGCCCATCGCAGCCCACTCGGGCGCGTCCAACTGCCGTTTCTAGGTTGAAGCTGCTGGCCGCGCGGCCGCCGTTGCCGGGCCCGCGCGCGACCGACGCCAGCGTCAGTGCAGCGGCGCGGCGCCTGGGCGTGACCGCGCGCCGGCGGCTTGGGCACCGGACTTCGCGCCGGCCTGGCGCGGCGGTACCAGCGCCAGGTATTCCTGGAAGCTGTCGCGCAGGCACTGCGCGAAGACCTCGGGGTCGGGCAGCAGTTCGCGGCAGGCGGTTGGCGCGACGATCCAGCGCCCGCCACAGCGGCTGATCGACAGCGTCAACGCGTTGCCGTCCTGCACCGGCAGCATGGCCGAGAAATACGTCATCCGCGCGCCGCACAAGTAGTGCGCCGGGGCCGGCGCCGACGCGTGTCCATGGCGCAGCGGCGGCAACGCGCAAACGGTCAGGTTGGCCGGCGGGCGACCGCCTGACAGCGCCAGCGCGCCGCGCTCCAGCCAAGGCTTGCGGCCCGTGCCCGGCGCGGCGCATACGCCACCATTGGCGACGGCACCGGCCATTTGCCGCGCCTGCACCAGCGCACGCAGGCGCTGCCGCGGCTCGGCGATCTCGGTGCCCAGGGCCACGCTGCGCCAGCCGGCGCCTACGCCCTGCGCGGCGTGCGACCCGTCGTGCGCACCCTGCACCGCCGCCACCAGGCTGGTGCGGGGCAACTCGTCCTGGCCGGCCAGGTAGCGCCGCAGCGCGCCGCCGCACACCGCCAGCAGCGCGTCCTCGGCGCCGGCGCCGCGCGCCAGGCGGGCAATGGCCTTGACCTCGGCGTCCAGAAAACGCCGGCTGTCGAACACCCGGTGCGGCGAAACCACCGCGTTGAAGCGCGTGCCCGGCAGGTGTGCCGGGCGCCCGGCCAGGTCGGCGGCCAGCGTCAGCAGCCCGGGCGCCCAATGGCGCGCCGCGCCGACCAGCGGCCGCGCCAGCCGACCCGGCGCTTGCAACGGTGAGGCAACGGTCTGCGCCAACGCACGCAGCAGGCGCCGCGTGTGCGGTGGCGGCGGCGCGGCAAACCACGGTGGCGGCGGTGGATCGTTCGGCACGCGCGGGGTGTCGTCGTGCAGGTGCGCGCTCCAGGCGCACAGGTCGGACAAATTGACCAGTTCCAGGCTGGTCTTGAGCAGCAGCGCGAAGCTGCCGACCGGCAACTCGTCAAAGCTGTCCAGCCCTTCGATGACGTACAGCTCCCACGGCGCGCGCGACAAATCCAGCGGCCGGGCGTGGATGCGCGAGACCTGGATGCAGAACTGGCGCCAGTCGCCCGGCTTGGGCAAGGCGATGTGGCGGACGTGGTATTCGAGCTCGAAACGCGGCTCGTCGACCCACTGCGGCGCGCCCAGCCCGAACGGCGCCGGCAGCGCGCGCTGGCGCAGCCGGTACAGCCGCGCCAGCCGGCTTTCTATGTGGGTCAGCAGCGACTTGAAGCGCAGCACGCCGCCTAGCGTGCTGGGCTGGTCGTAGATGTGCAGCAGGCTGGCGTTGGCGACCGCGCCGCCGCCCCAGCCCAGGTCGGGGTCGGCGGCGCTGCGTGCCGGCATGGCCAGCCCTGGCCTTTCAGCCTCTAAATGTCAGGCGGCCGGGGTTTCGGTCGCCTCGGTCACCGCGGCTTCCACCGCCTCGGCGGTTTCGGCCACCGAATGCGCCGCCGAGCGCACCGCCGACTTGGCACTGGCCTTGACCTTGTCGGCCGCGCTGCGCGCCTTGCGCTGCGCGGTGCGGGCCACGGCTTCGACCTCGGCGACCACCGGCTCGACCGCCTCGACCACCGCCTGGCGGCTGCGCTTGGTGGTCTTGACGACTTCGGCCGACACCGCATCACCAGCGGTTTGCCAGCGCTTGATGACCTTTTCGGTGGCGTTCATCGCGTCTTCGCGGCCGGCGGCCAGACGCGCCAGGTGCTGCGCGCTGTCGGCCAGCGCCTGCGACACGGTCAGCGCCACGCGCGCGCCGGGCATGCTGATCCGGGCCACCGAATTCAGGCCACGTGCGACGCGCGGGCTTTGCACCCCGTCAACCATCTCGGCGACACGGTCGACGCGGCGCAGCAAGCCGTCGGCGCCCTTGTCGATCACCCGCTCGGCACCGCCGCTTAAGCGCTCGACGCCCTGCACCGCCATGCCGGTGACGCGGTAGGTGTTGCTGCGCAGTGACTTCGACAGCGTCGGCGCGCCACGGCGCTCGCCATCGTCGGCGGCGCGGTCGACGCGCTTTTGCAGGCCGTTGATCAGGCGCAGGCTGCCGTTGCGGTAGGCACCGACCGCGGCGAGCGCGGTGCGGCGGTAGTTGGCGACGGTCTTCAGGGTGGTGTCTTGCAGCGTGTTGGCGGACATCATCGGCTCCTTTGTTGTGATGTCAGAGGCGGCAGCAATGCGTGCCACCCAAGCCTGAAGTGTCGGCCGCAGCCATTGGGGAGCGATACCCAATTCGGTCAAGAAATGTGGGTAAACCCTAGACTGCGCTCTCCAGAGACGGGCCCGACCGCTTGCCCTTGCCGCGCAGTCAGTGCCGCGCTGGCAACGGCGGCAGCAAGGTATCGATAGGCGCCGGGCGGTGCAGCAAGAAACCCTGGGCATGGTCGACGCCCATGTCGTGCAGGCGCGCACGCAGCTCGGGCCGGTCGACGAATTCGGCCACCGTGCGCATGCCGCCAACCCTGGCCACATCGACGAAGCAGCGCACCGCGGCGGCGTCGATCGGCTCGCTGATCAGGTTGCGCACGAACTGGCCGTCGATCTTCAGGTAGTCCACCGGCAGCGACTTCAGGTAGCCGAACGACGACGCGCCGGCGCCAAAGTCGTCCAGCGCCACCCGCACGCCGAGCGCACGCACCTGTTCGATGAACACCGTGGCGTCGGCCAGGTGGGTGACCGCGGCGGTCTCGGTGATCTCGAAGCCCAGCCGGCGGCAGACCGCGGGACCGGCCTGCTGCAGCGTGTCGATGGCATGGCGGTGGAAGGCGCGGTCGCCGATCGACTGGCCCGACAGGTTCACCGACAGCAAGTCGACGCCGTCGCCGTTGAGGCGGTCATTGGCCAGCGGTTGCAGCCAGGCCAGCGCCTGGCGCAACACCCAGCGGTCGATGCGCGAGGAAAGGTGAAAGCGTTCGGCCGCTGGCATGAAGACACCCGGCAGCACCAGCGTGCCGTCGGCCTCGACCAGGCGCAGCAAGGCCTCGGCGTGCAGCCCGGCGCCGTGGGCAGACGAGCCCGCGCCATCGGCCAGCGCCTCGATGCGCTGGCCGTAGAGCTGAAAGCGGCCGTCGTCGAGCGCCTGCTCGATGCGCTGCGCCCATTGCGACTCGCCGACCCGGGCGTGCATCTCGGCGTCGTTGTCCAGCCAGGCATGGACCCGGCTGCGGCCGGCGTCCTTGGCCGCGCGGCAGGCCGATTCGGCGACCTTGATGATTGCCGCGGCACTCGCCCAGCGGCTGTCGACCGGCACCAAGCCGATGCTGGCACCGACGCTGAAACGCTGCCCGTCGTGGCTGAAGCGGAAGTCTTCCAGCCGGTCACACAACTGCTGGGCCACGCGCTGGGCCTGGCTGAACGGGCAGTGTTCGAGGATCACCGCGAACTCGTCGCCACCCAGCCGCGCCAGCGTGTCGCGCGCGCGCACCGCCTGCGTGAACAGCGCGCCGACCTGCGCCAGCAGCAGGTCACCGACCGCGTGGCCGCAGGCGTCGTTGACCAGCTTGAAGCGGTCGAGGTTGAGGTACAGCAGCGCGTGCGTGCTGCGCTCTTCGTGCGACTTGTCGAGCACGCGGCGCAGCCGGGCCTCGAACTCGTCGCGGTTGACCAGCCCGGTCAGCTTGTCGTGGCTGGCGCGCCAGCTCATTTCGCCCGACAGGCGGCGCTGCTCGGTGACGTCGCGAAACACCAGCACCACCCCCAGCACCTCGCCGGCGGCGTTGCGGATCGGCGCCGCCGAGTCCTCGATGCCGAATTCCTCGCCGCTGCGCGAGACCAGCAGCGTGTTGCTGGCCAGCCCGACCATCGTGCCCTGCTGCAGGCACAGCGCGACCGGGTTTTCGGTCGGCTGCCGGGTTTCTTCGTGGACGATGTGGAACACCTGCGCCAGCGCGCGGCCGCGCGCGTCGGCGCTGGCCCAGCCGGTCATGCGCTCGGCGGCCGGGTTCAGCCAGCGGATGAAGCCCTGCGGGTCGGTGGTGATCACCGCGTCGCCGATCGACTGCAAGGTGATGTTCAGCAACTCGTGCTGCTCGGCCAATTTCATGGCCAGCGTGCGCTCGGCGGTCAGATCCCACAGCGCGCCGGTCATGCGCACCGCGCGCGCGCTGCCGTCGCGGCTGACGCGCGACACGCTGCACAGGTGGTGCACGCTGGCGTCCGGCCAGACAGTGCGGAATTCCAGCCGCAGCGACCCCGCCCCGCTGCGCAGCGCCTCGCGCAGGCGCGACTCGACCAGCGGCCAGTCTTCGGCGTGGATCATCTGCCGCCAACGCTCCCAGGTCGGCGCCGGCGCCGACGGCGCAACGCCGTACAGCCGGCGCATGCCGGCGTCCCAGGTCAGCTTGGCGTTGGCGATGTCCCAGTCCCAGATGCCGATGCCGCCGCTTTCGGTGGCCAGCGCGACGCGCCGCCGCGCCTCTTCGGCGGCCTGGTGCTGGGCGGCGCGCTCGGTCACGTCCAGGCTGGTGCCGTACATCCATTCGGGTCGCCCGTCGTCGCCGCGCGACAGCACCCGGCCACGGTCGTAGCTCCACACCCAGTGGCCGTCGCGGTGGCGCATGCGGGTTTCGCACTCGTAGACCTCGGCCTGGCCACTCAGGTGACGCTCCAGCGCGGTGCTCACCGCCTGCATGTCCTCGGGGTGGGTCAGCTCCTGCCACAGCCGCAGGTTGACCTTGGGCCAGTCCGACAGCCGGTGGCCGATGCGCCGCGCCCACTGCTCGTTGACGCGCAACTGGCCGGTGCGTACGTTCCATTCCCAGGTCGCCGCCTGGGTGCCGTCAAGAATGTTGGCCAGGCGCTGGCGCTCCTGGCGCAGCGCCTGCTCGGCGCGGTGCTGGGCGGTGACGTCCTCGACGATGGCCATGGTGCGCAGCGGCCGGCCTTCGCTGTCGCGCTCCAGGATCGCCGACAACTGCACGTCGACCACCTCGCCGCCCTGGGTCAGCATCTGGTACTCGACGCGGTCACAGCGGCCGTTACGCAGCAGCTCGGGCAACTGGTTGACCGCCGGCAGCGCGCGCGAGGCCGGGGTCATGAAATCGGCCGGCAGGTGGCCGAGCACCGCATCGCGGGCCAGGCCGAAGCGCTGCAGCCAACGGTCGCTGACCAGCAGCATGCGGCCCTGGTCGTCGAGCGCGAACAGCATCGCCGGCGAGGCCTCGTACAGCGAGCGCAGCCGCGTCTGGGTGGCCGCCAGCGCCGCGGCGACCTGCACCTGCGGTCGCAGGTCGCGGTCAATCTTGGTCACGCCGACGATTTGGCCGGCGGCGTTGAGCACCGGCGCAATGCTGACCGACACCGGCAACACGCTGCCGTCACGGTGCAGCCGGCGCGTCTCGTAAACCAGGCCGGGGCCCTGCGTCTCCAGCCGGGCGGCGACATCGCCTTCCTCGGCCGGGCAGTCGGCGGGCAGCAGACAGGCCAGCGGCCGGCCGATCATTTCGTCGCTGCGCCAGCCGTACATGCGCTGCGCAGCGTCGTTCCAGTGCACCACGGTACCGTCGAGGGCCACGGTGATGACGGCGTCCACGCCGTGGCGCAGCAGCGATTCAACGCGCGCCTGCGCGTCAACCACCTCGTGCTTCACCGTCGCGGCGGGGTCGTCCATGTCGGGCCCGGACGACCTGGCGGGGAGGTGTGGTTGCATCTTGCTAAGGTATGGGATTTGCTAGAACTGTGGTGCGCCGGCGATTGGCCGCGTTCGCCGGGCGTTGGGCATTCAGTGTACGAAGTTGTTAGGGATTGCGGTGAAAACGTAACGATGGCAAGGCCCGCTCCCATACACCGGTTGCGTCGCATCATCCACCCACCGGCCCTGAACCCGCCATCTACCCACCCACCCTGCACACTCACCCGCAGACGGCCGACTGGGCCGAAGGAGAAAGCGCATGCATAGCATTCGTCCCCGCGCCGCGGCAGCGGCGGGGCTGTTGGCACTGGTCGCCTGGGCTGGTCCATCGGCGGCACAGGATGTCACCAATGGTTCCGAAACCGTGCGGCGGGCGATCCACGTCTGCGCGTCCTGCCATGGCGAGGGCGGCGTCAGCCACACCGGCGGCGTGCCTTCGCTGGCCGGCCAGCCGGCGCAGTACTCGATCGCCCAGATGAAGGACTTCCGCGAGCAGCAGCGCGCCGAAGTCGGCACCAAGGCGTACATGTGGGGCGTCTCGGCGCTGCTCGATGACGCCACCATCACCGGCCTGGCCAACTACTACGCCGAGCAGACCCCGCCGCCCGGCGGCACGGCAAACCGCCGGCTCAGCGCGGCCGGCCAGCGCATCTTCAGCGCCGGGATGCCGGCGCGCGGCGTGCGCGCCTGCGCCTCATGCCACGGCGACAAGGCCGAAGGCACCGCCGGCTTCCCGCGCCTGGCCGGCCAGCGCAAGGAATACCTGCTGGCGCAGATGAAGCTGTTCAGCACCAAGCTGCGCCCGCATGGCGTGCTGATGAAGGAAGAACTGCGCGGCATGACTGCCGCCGACGCGCGTGCGGTGGCCGAATATCTGCACGGCCTGAATTGATGAATCATGAAGAATGAACGATGAACCATGGTGCGGTGCCCGCCGCACCGCCGCAGCTTCGTTCATTGTTCATGTCCCGCGCGCAGCGCGGGATGTTCATCGTTCATCGTTCAGCCGTATTTCCGGCGTCAGCACCGGCCCGCTGCCGCTGAAACGGTCCAGCGCCAGGTAAATCACCGGCGTGATGTACAGCGTGATGGCCTGCGAAAACACCAGCCCGCCGACCACCGCCAGCCCCAGCGGCTGACGCAGCTCGGCGCCGGCGCCCAGGCCCAGCGCGATCGGCAGCGCGCCCATCAGCGCGGCCAGCGTGGTCATCATGATCGGCCGAAAGCGCAGGATGCAGGCCTCGCGTATCGCCTGCGGCGGCGCCATGCCGTGGTGGCGCTGCTGGTCGAGGGCGAAGTCGATCATCATGATCGCGTTCTTCTTGACGATGCCGATCAGCAGCAGGATGCCGATGGTGGCGATCAGCGTCAGGTCCATGTTGAATAGACGCAGCGTCAGCAGCGCGCCGACCGCCGCCGAAGGCAGCCCGGCCAGGATGGTGATCGGGTGGATGAAGCTCTCGTAGAGCACGCCCAGCAGCACGTAGATCACCAGCAGCGCGCCAATGATCAGCACCGCCTGGCTGCCCTGCGAGCTTTTGAACACCGCGGCGTCGCCGCCCCACGAGGTGATCACCGACTGCGGCAGGCCGACCTCGCGTCGCATCTGGTCGATGCGGTCGGTGGCCTGGCCGAGCGCGGCGCCGGGCGCCAGGTTGAACGACACCGTCACCGCCTGCAACTGGCCGACGTGGTTGATCGCCGTCGGCCCGACGCTGCGCCGCACGGTGGTGAACGCCGACAGCGGCACCAGCGCGCCGGTGCTTGCGCGCACGTAAACCCCGTCGATGCCGCTCTCGTCGGCCTTGGCCGACGGCTGCAGCTCCATGATCACCTGGTAGCTGTCGACGCTGGTGTACAGCGTGCTGACCTGGCGCTCGCCAAAGGCCGAGAACAGCGCCGAGCGGATGGCGTCGACCGACACGCCCAGCGCGTTGGCGCGCACGCGGTCGATGTCCAGGCTGGCCTGCAGCCCGCGCAGTTGCGCGTCGCTGGAGACATCGCGAAACAGCGCGTCGGCGCGCATGCGCTGCTGCAGCTTGTCGGCCCAATCGTTCAACTCGCCGGCCTGCACGCTTTGCAGGATGTACTGGTACTGCGCCTTTGCCGGTCGCCCACCGAGCTGCAGGTTTTGCGTCGGCCGCATGAAGACGTTGATGCCGGCCACGCCGCGCAGCTTTTTGCGCAGGCCTTCGAGCACCTGCTTCATTGGCGGGCGCTCGCTGCGCGGCTTGAGCGTGATGAACATGCGGCCGGAGTTTTGCGCGCCAAAGCCGCCGTTGAACGAGCCGACGAAGGCCACCGCCGGGTCGTTGCGAAAGACCTCGGCCGCGGCGTCCTGCAGCCTGACCATTTGCTCGAACGACACATCCTCGGCGGCCTCGGTGCTGACGTTCATCTGGCCGATGTCTTCTTCGGGGAAAAAGCCCTTCGGGATGGTGTTGAACAACCACGCCGTGGCGACAAAGGTCAGCGCAGCGACCAGCAGCACCGCCTTGCGCCAGCGCAGCGCGGCGTCCAGCGTGCGCGTGTACAGCGCCAGCGTGCGGTCAAAGCCGCGCTCGAAAAAGCGCACCAGCGCGCCGGGCGGCTTTTTGTGCGCCTCGTCGGACAAAAAGCGGCTGGCCAGCATGGGCACCAGCGACAGCGAGACAAACGCCGAGGCGACGATGGCCAGGCTGACGATGACCGCGAACTCGTGGAACAGCAGCCCGATCACGCCCGGCATGAAAAAGATCGGGATGAACACCGCGACCAGCGAGGTGGAGATTGAAATGATCGTGAAGCCGACCTCGCGCGAGGCACGCAGCGCGGCCTGGAACGGTGGTTCGCCGTTCTCGACGTGGCGGATGACGTTTTCCAGCATCACGATGGCGTCGTCGACCACCAGTCCGACGGCCAGCGTCAGCCCGAGCAACGAGATGTTGTCGACGGTGTAGCTCAGCCCCCACAGCATGGCCAGCGCGCCAAGCAGCGACACCGGCAGCGACAGCGTCGGCACCACGGTGGCGACAAAGCGGCGCAGGAACAGAAAGATCACCAGCACCACCAGCGCGATGGTGAACAGCATGGTCAGCGTGACGTCGTGCAGCGCCTCGCGTATCGACAGCGAACGGTCGTTGGTGACCTTCAGCTCGACCGAGCGCGGCAGCTGCGCGCGAAAGCCCGGCAACTGCGCCTTCACCGCGTCGACCACCGCCACCGTGTTGGCGTCGGGCTGGCGCAGGATGGCCAGCGTGATCGACGGCTGGTTGTCGACCCTGGCCGCGACGCGCAGGTTTTCGACGCTGTCCTGCACCTCGGCCACGTCGCGCAGCCGCACCGGCTGGCCGCCCTTGACGCTGACGATCAGGTCGGCGAACTCTGCGGCGTCCTTCAACTGCCGGTTGGCCTGCAGCGTCAGGATCTGGCGCGGCCCTTCCAGCGTACCGACCGGCGTGTTGACATTGGCCGCGGTCAGCGCGGCGCGCAGTTCGTCCAGCGTCAGGTTGCGCGCGGCCAACGCGCCTGGGTCAACCCGCACCCGCACCGCGTAGCGCCGGGCGCCGAAGATGTTGACCTGCGCCACGCCGGCCAAGGTCGACAGCGTCGGCGAGATCAGGTGCTCGGCGTAGTCCTGCAGGTCGGACATGGCCATTGCCGGCGAAGACATGGCGATGAACATCACCGGCGAATCGGCCGGGTTGACCTTGCGGTAACTCGGCGTCTGCGTCATTTCGACCGGCAGCGCGCGCTGCGCGCGCAGCAGCGCGGCCTGCACGTCGACCGCGGCCAGGTCGATGTTGCGGCCCTCGTCGAACTCCAGCGTGACGGTGGTCGAGCCCAGCGTGTTGGTCGAGCTGATCAGGGCCAGCCCGGGAATGGTCTGGAACTGCTTTTCCAGCGGCAGCGCCACCGCGGTGGCCATGTTCTCGGGGCTGGCGCCGGGCAGGTTGGCCGACACGCTGATGACCGGCGTGTTGTAGCTCGGCAGCGCGGCAATCGGGATGCGCGTCAGGCCGATGATGCCGGCGGCGACGATGGCCAGGTTGAGCAGCACCGTCATCACCGGACGGCGGATGAACAGCTCCGACAGGTTCATGGTGCGCTGCGTGCGGCGCTGGCCGCCTGGCTGCCGGCCGCCGCGCTGGCGCCGCCGCGCGGCCGCTCGGCGGCGCGCTCGACCAGCAGCGCCCCGGGACGCACGTTTTGCCGGCCATCGACCACCACCCGGTCACCGGCTTGCACGCCGTCGACCACCACTTCGGTGCCGGCCGAGGCGCGCAGCGTCACCGGCCGCTGCTGGGCCTGCATCGCGCCGTCGGCGACGAACACCGACGCGCCGCGCGGGCCCTGCACGATCGCCGCCTGCGGCAGCACCAGCGCGTCGGCCAGCGTCTGCAACGCCATCCTGACGTTGACAAAGGCGCCCGGCCAGAGCGCCAGCTCGCGGTTGGCAAACAAGGCCTTGGCCTTGACCGTGCCCGACGCCGCATCGACCACGCTGTCGACAAACACGATGCGCCCGGTGCGCGCCGCGCCGCCGCCCGGCAGCAGCGCACTGACCAGCCCGGCCGCCGGGTGCGCCAGCGCGTGCAGCGCGTCGGGCAAATGGCGCTGCGGCAGGTTGAAGGCGACCAGGATCGGGTCGATCTGGGTGATGGTCAGCAGCGCAGGACCGGTGGGCGTGACGCTGCTGCCGGGAAAGATCGCCACGCTGCCCACCCGCCCGGCCGACGGCGCCACGATGCGGCTGTACGAAAGCTGCACCTTGACCGCGTCGACCGCCGCGCGGTCGGCAACCAGCACTGCCTGCTGGGCCTCGACATTGGCGCGCGCGGTGTCGACCGCGCCCTGCGACACGAAGTTGCGCGCCAGCAAGTCCTTGGCACGGCCCCATTGGCGTTGCGCGTCGGCCAGCGTGGCCTGGTCCTTCAGCAACTGCGCCTCGGCCTTTTTCAGGTTGGCCTGGTCGGCGCGCGCGTCAAGCGTGAACAAGGCCTGGCCGCGCTGCACGAACTGGCCTTCCTTGACATGCACCGCCAGCACCTGGGCGCTGACCTGCGGCTTGACGTCGACGCTGCTGACCGCGGTGACCGTGCCGGTGGCGTCCAGCGACACGGTGAACGGGCGCGGCTGGACGCGAACCAGCGTCACCGCCACCGGCGGCGCCGAGGCCGCCGTCGCGGAGGGCGCGGCCGGCGCCGCTGCACTGGCGCTGGCCGACGCGGCGGCCGGCGTGCCCGCGCCGTCGGCCGATTTGCCACCGCCGCAGCCGGCGAGCGCCAGCATCACGGCCACAGCGGCGACGCCGGGCCGGCCTACCGCGCCCCATTCAGGCGACCAGGGTCTGCGCAGCCCCGCGGCATGAAGCGGCCGTCTTGTCACAAGCAAATCTCCGGGCAGTCGACACAGTGGCGCGCGCTGCGCGCAAACGGTGGACTGTAAGCCGTGGTCCCGGTGCCAGACTTACTCAGCGCGGCCTGCGCGGGCCGCGCGGCGCGGTCTTTACCTGGCGGAAAACAAACACCGAAACCATGGCGGCGGCCGATGCCGCAGCGCGCGCCGCGCCTGCGGGAAGGCTCAGCCTTTCAGCCCTCGTCGTCGAGCCGCAGTGCGTCGGGGTCGCCGCCGTCGTCGTCGTCGGCCACCCGCTCGGGAATGGTCACCGGCGTCACCATCAACTCGTCGAAGCTGGTGTTGGCGTCAAAGGCGCGGCTGAATTCCCAGTCGCGCACCAGCGCCAGCAGCACTTCGGCGCTGGTGCGCACGGTGCAGCCATAAGACAGGTGGCCACCGAGCACCGCGCCGCTGGCGTCGGCCAGGGTGGCGTGCACATGCGAGCTGTCGTGCGACACGCTGCCGCCCAGGGTCAGCAGTTCGCTGTTGCCGGGCAGCAGTTCGGCCTGCGGCGCGCCGGCGCGGCGCAGCATCGCGTCGATCAGGCTGCCGATGCCGGAGACCACATAGGCCGCGGTGCAACCTTGCGCGGCGACCGTGTCCTCCAACGCACGGCGCAAGTCCTGCCCCTGGGCCAGCCGCACCGGAAGAAAGTCAAACGCCATGTGGGTTGATGAACGACGACGCGCGATGCGCGATGAACGATGAGCATCCTGCGCTGGCGCGCAGGATATGAACAATGAACAAGGCCGCGGGCGTCGCGCCGCGCGGTATTCGTTCATTGTTCATGGTTCATCGTTCATTTTTCATGCGCTCAGGATCCAGCCTTCCAGCGGGTCCAGCGTTTCGGGCAGTCCCCAATCGGGTTGCTGCGTGGCCCAGGCGGCCTGCGCCAGGCACAGCACCGCGTCCAGCGCATCGCCCTGGGCGTCGGCGACCAGTGCGTCGGCCTGCGCTGGCGTGGCCTGCAGCCGCAAATCCAGCCCGCCGTGGCCGAGTTCGAGTGCGTGGACGATGTCCTTGCGGGCGATCAGCCGGGCGTCGGTCTGCGTGGCGCGGCTGTCGCTTTTGTAGGAACGGCGGCCGATCAGCCGCCGCGCCAGCAGCCCAGGGTAGGCCTCCAGCGCGACGCGCCGCGCATCACCGGGGTGGCGCTGCGCCGGCAGGCTGGCGCCTGAGTGAATCAGCAGCGGCACGCCGGCGTGCAGCATCCAGCCCACCGGCGGGTTGACCAGCTTCATCGGCGCGCTGGAGCCGGCCGGGCCGTCGGTGGCGCGGTGGGCGTATTTGTTGCCGGCCGGTCGTGCGGAACGAAAGGCGTCGAACGCTCTGCGGATGTCCGCGCGCGGCAGCGCGGCGTAGTGGGCCATGCAGGCCGCCCAGTCGGACGGCCAGCCCAGCGCCTGCACCAGCGCCCGCGGCAGGCCGAACGGCAGGTCGAAGCCGCCGACCCACTCGCCCGGCGCGGCCAGCCAGTCGCCAAACGCGCCCAGCGTGTCGAAACGCTGCAGCCCATCGAGCCGCAGCCGCGCGCCGAGCAATCGCCCGGCGGCCAGCACGATGGGCTTGCGCCGGCTCGGGCTGCTGGTGAAGTCAACGCCGATCAGCGCCAACCTGCTTAGCCCATGCAGAAGAAATTGAGCTTGTGGCCGTCCAGGTCGCGAAAGTAGGCGGCGTAAAAGCCCGGGCCGCGCTCGCCCGGCGCGCCTTCGTCGCTGCCGCCAAGCTTTAGCGCGCGGGCGTGGCCCTCGTCGACCTGCTGCCGAGTCTTGACCACCAGCGCAATCATGTCGCCGTTGCCGACCGTTGCCGGCTTCTGGTCATACGGCGTCATCACGCCGAAGCCGGGCCTGTCCATCGTCGTGCCCCAGGCGTAGCCGCGGCCGAAGTCCATGATGCGTTTGATGCCCAGCGGCTCGAACAGCGCGTCGTAGAACGCCGTCGCGCGCGGCAAGTCGTTGGTGCCCAGGGTGGTGTAGCCGATCATCGCGTCGCTCCAGTGTGGGGGTCGGGCCGACGTTGTACCGCAGCCGGAGCGGCAGGCGCGGCGCCAGGGTCGATCACTGGCGCTCGAACTTGAACACCGCCGCGCTGGCCAGCAGGTTGGGCCAGCGCCGCACCGGCTGGCCGTTGTGGATGCCAAAGCTGTCCAGGATGGCCAGCCCGTTGCGCCGCGCCAGCACTTCAAAGTCGGCGTAGGTGCCGACGCGGATGTTCGGCGTGTCATACCACTGGAAGGGCAGCGCACGCGTCACCGGCATGCGCCCGCGCAGCACCGCGGCGCGGTTCAGCCAATGCGCGAAGTTGGGAAAGCTGACGATGCCGGTGCGGCCGATGCGCGCGGTCTCGCGCAGCATGCGCTCGGTGTTGCGCAGGTGTTGCAGCGTTTGCAGTTGCAGCACGACGTCGAAGCTCTGGTCCTCGAACAGCGCAAGACCGTCTTCCAGGTTGAGTTGCACCACGTTGACGCCGCGCCGGGTACAGGCCAGCACGTTGTCGTCGTCGATTTCCACGCCGTAGCCGGTGCAGGCCTTGTGGTCGCGCAGGTGCGCCAGCAGCTCGCCGCTGCCGCAGCCCAGGTCAAGCACGCGCGCGCCGGCGGGCACCAGCTCGGCGATGATTTCCCACTCGCGGCGGGCGTCGGTCGGGGCGTTCATTGGGGCGCGGCCCCCAAACCGTGGGCGATGCGCTCGAAGGTGGCGCGCAGCACGCCGTGGTAGCGCGGGTCGTCGAGCAAGAAGGCGTCGTGGCCGTGGGGCACGTCGATCTCGGCGTAGCTGACGTCGATGCGGTTGTCGACCAGCGCCTTGACGATCTCGCGCGAGCGCGCCGGCGAAAAGCGCCAGTCGGTGGTGAAGCTGACGACCAGGAACTTCGGCCCCTGGCCGCCGTTGGCCGCCACCTTGAACGCCGCCGACAAGTCACCGCCATAGTCCAGCGCCGGGTCAAAGTAGTCCAGCGCGCGGGTGATCAGCAAATAGGTGTTGGCGTCGAAGTAGTCGCTGAACTTCTCGCCCTGGTGGCGCAGGTAGCTCTCGATCTGGAAGTCGACGTCCTGCGTGGTGTAGCCCAGCGCGTCGCCGCTGCGCAGGCTGCGGCCAAACTTCTCGGCCATCGAGTCGTCGCTCAAATACGTGATGTGGCCAATCATCCGCGCCACGCGCAGCCCGCGGTGCGGCAGCACGCCGTGGGCGTAGAAGTGGCCGCCGTGGAAATCGGGGTCGGTGATGATGGCGCGCCGCGCCACCTCATTGAAAGCGATGTTTTGCGCCGACAGGTTGGGCGCGGTGGCGATCGCAAAACAGTGGCCGACCCGCGTCGGGTAGCGCAGCGACCACGACAGCACCTGCATGCCGCCCAGGCTGCCGCCGATCACCGCGGCCAGACGCTCGATGCCCAGCGCGTCGAGCAGCCGGGCCTGGCAGTCGACCCAGTCCTCGACCGTGACCACTGGAAAGTCCGCGCCCCACGGCCGGCCGGTGGCCGGGTTGGTGTGCGTCGGCCCGGTCGAACCAAAGCATGAGCCCGGGTTGTTGACGCCGATGACGAAAAAGCGCCGCGTGTCGAGCGGCTTGCCGGGGCCGATCAGGTTGTCCCACCAGCCCTCGCTCTTCGCCACGCCGGCGTGCGTGCCGGCCACGTGCGCGCCGGCGTTCAGCGCGTGGCACACCAGCACGGCGTTGCTGCGCGCGGCGTTGAGCGTGCCGTAGGTTTCGACCACCAGGTCGTAAGGCCCCAGCGAGGCGCCGCTGCGCAGCGGCAGCGGGGCATCGAAATGCAGGGTGCGCGGCACAACGTGCCCGAGGGAAGCCATGGTCAAAGCCAGCCAACAACCGTCAATGGACAACAAAAAACCCGATGCCGCCGCGAACGGACACCGGGTGGGGTGGTCCTGGTTTAGCGGTACTTGTTAAGCGCCCGCAATCGGGAACAAATCGGCGCTGGCGCAAAGTATAGCCAGCGCCCTGGCGTCGGGTGCGCGGCCGCCCGCGCGACCGATCCGGTCGGCGGGTGCGCGCCGGCGCGGCGTCGAAAACACTACGATCGTCCCCCTCTGGACCGAACCAACCGCCGCCCAGCGCACACCGACCATGACCGTCACCATCCCCATCACCCCCGTACAGGCCGTCCACGACGCCGAGGCCGCCGCGCTGGCGCGGGTGCACGTGCCGCCGGCGCCGGCCGACCGTGACGCGCTCAAGGCCGCCATCGCGCGCGAGTTGCGCGCGCGTGACGCGGTGCTGGTGGCGCATTACTACGTCGACGGCGACGTGCAGGACGTGGCGCTGGAAACCGGCGGCTGCGTCGCCGATTCACTGGAAATGGCGCGCTTTGGCCGCAACCACCCGGCCAGGACGCTGCTGGTGGCCGGCGTGCGCTTCATGGGCGAAACGGCCAAGATCCTGTCGCCCGAAAAGCGCGTGCTGATGCCCGAGCTGGAAGCCACCTGCTCGCTCGACATCGGCTGCCCGGCCGGGCCGTTTGCGGCGTTTTGCGACGCCCACCCCGACCGCCAGGTGGTGGTCTACGCCAACACCAGCGCGGCGGTGAAGGCGCGTGCCGACTGGATGGTGACCAGCTCGTGCGCGGTGGCCATCGTCAGCCACCTGCACGCGCAGGGGCAGAAGGTGCTGTGGGCGCCCGACAAGCACCTGGGGCACTACATCCAGCAGCAAACCGGTGCCGACATGCTGATGTGGGACGGCAGTTGCATCGTCCACGAAGAGTTCAAAGGCCTGGAGCTTGACCTGCTGCGCCGCGAACACCCCGGCGCGCGCGTGCTGGTGCACCCCGAATCGCCGGCCAGCGTGGTGGCGCAGGCCGATGTCGTCGGCTCGACCAGCGCGCTGCTGAAGGCGGTGGTCGACGGCCCCGGCGACACCTTCATCGTCGCCACCGACAACGGCATCCTGCACCGCATGCGCCAACTGGCGCCGGGCAAGACCCTGATCGAGGCGCCGACCGCCGGCCAGAGCGCCACCTGCAAGAGCTGCGCGCACTGCCCGTGGATGGCGATGAACGAGCTGCAAGGCGTACTCGACGCGCTGCAGCGCGGCAGCGGCGAAATCCATGTGCCCGAGCCGACGCGCAGCAAGGCGCTGGGCTGCATCGAACGCATGCTGGACTTTGTCGCCCGCCACCCGGCCAGCACCACCGCGGCGCCGGCTGGTTTTGTGCGCCATATTGGTGCGGCGTAGCGAATTGCGCGCAGGCGATGCCCGCGGTGGCCAGCCATGAACGGCCGTGACCTGGAATCGTCATTGCTTGCGCGTTGCACCGACGTTGCCCAGGGGCGGGCGACGCGGGCCCAGGACCAGCGCGAAGCCAATGTGTTCCGCCTGGCAGCGATGGTCGTCATGTCCCGGTTTCCGGGCGAGTCCAAGCGGCTCATGCGCTCGGGAGAAGCCTATTTCGCCGACCATCCGAACGAACAACTGGCACCCGGCGAAGTGGTGCGCAAAGGCTGGGTCGTCAGCCTGCCGCGCTTGCGTGACATGCTGAGCCAGCAGATCAACAACCCATGACGGCCGGCGGCCGGACAGGCTCAACACACTTTCGTGGCGACGCAAATGCCGGCTGGAAGCTCCAATGACTTCTGACATGCGCCGCACGCCAGTCCCGGTATTCCATACCCGAACAGCGCTTGCCAACGGGCTTCGAACATTGCTCAAGTTGTTCGAGCAACGTCTGTCATTGCGCAGCCCGCTCAATGTGTATGTGGCCGGGGGAATGGCGGTGCATCTTTACACCGCCAGTCGGGTCACCACCGACGTCGACGCGGAATTTGGCAGCCGGGTCATTCTTCCGAACGACTTGGCAGTCGAGGTGATGCTGGAGGACGGCACACCTCAGGTTGTCTATTTCGACACCAACTACAACTCAGCCTTTGCGCTGTTGCACGAGGACTATCTGGACGATGCCATCCCGGTCGAATTGGGTGTCGAACTCGTTCGGCTCCATGTTCTCTCGCCGGTGGACCTTGCCGTCAGCAAGATTGCCCGTTTCGCCGAAAACGACAAGGACGACATCGCCGCGTTGGTCCGCCTTGGCTTGACAAACGCCGACGCGATTGAACGGCGGGCAGACAGCGCCTTGGCAGGCTATATCGGCGGGCATGGCATGCTGCACCTGAACTTGCGGGACGCGGTGGCACTGGCTCGCCGTGCGGAAGCGGACCGCCCGGCTGGCCACCCACCCGATCAGCACTTCCGGCGACGGCAAACTCGCATCGATCAACCAACCACCTCCATGTTCGACCACAACGAATCACTAGAACAAGCCCGCGCGCGCAACATCCGCGACGCACTGTCCGAAGACATTGGCCGCGGCGACTGGACCGCGCAACTGGCGCCGGCCGGGCAGCGCGTGCGCGCCCAGGTGCGGGTGCGCGAGGCGGCGGTGCTGGCCGGGCTCGACTGGTTCGACGGCTGCGTGGCGGCGCTGGACGCGTCGGCGCAGGTGCATTGGCACTGCGCCGAAGGCGCCGACCTGGCGCCCGACCGCATCGTCTGCGACATCGCCGCCGACGCGCGCGCGCTGCTGTCGGCCGAGCGCCCGGCGCTGAACTTCCTGCAACTGCTGTCGGGCACCGCCACCATCACCCGCGCCCATGTGCGGGCGATTGACGGCGCATCGCCCAACCCGCGCGGCTGCGCGGTGCTCGACACGCGCAAGACCGTGCCCGGGCTGCGCCAGGCGCAGAAGTACGCGGTGCGCGTCGGCGGCGGGCAAAACCAGCGCCTGGCGCTGTGGCACGGCATCCTGATCAAGGAAAACCACATCGCCGCGGCCGGCGGCGTGGCCGCGGTGCTGGCCAATGCGCGCGCGCTCGACGCCGGCGTCGACATCCAGATCGAGGTCGAAACCCTAGACCAGTTGCGCGAGGCGCTGGCCCACGGCGCCACCAGCGTGCTGCTGGACAACTTTGACCTGCCGCGCATGCGCGAGGCGGTGGCGGTCAGCGCCGGCCGCGCGCTGCTGGAGGTCTCAGGCGGCGTCGAGCTGGCGCAGATGCGCGACATCGCCGCCACCGGCGTCGACCGCATCTCGATCGGCAAGCTGACCAAGGACGTGCGCGCGGTCGACTACTCGATGCGTGTGGTCGGGCTGGCGTGACCGCGCCGCCGCGCATCACCGTGCTGGGTGCCGGCTTCGCCGGGCTGTCGACGGTGCGTGCATTGCGCCGCCGCAACGCGCAGGCCGAGATCACCCTGGTTGCGCCGCGCGCCGAGCTGCACTACCTGCCCGGCATCATCTGGATCCCCTGCGGGCTGCGCACGCGCGACGACCTGGTGATTCCGCTGCACAACTTCTTTCGCCGCCAGCGGGTGAACTTTGTCGCGGCCGAGGTCAACGGACTGAGCGCCGACGCGCGCCTGGCCCACACCAGCGCCGGCGACATTGCCAACGACGCCTTGGTCGTCGCCACCGGCGGCCGCTTCATCAAAAAGCTGCCGGGCATCGAACACGCGATCACGCCGTGCGAGGGGATTGCGGCGGCCGAGCGCATCCGCGACCGGCTGCGGGAGATGACCGGCGGCAGCATCGCGGTCGGCTTTGCCGGCAACCCGAACGAGCCGACGGCGGTGCGCGGCGGCCCGATGTTCGAGTTCTTGTTTGGCATCGACGAACAGCTCAGGCACGAGGGCCGGCGCGAGCGCTTTGAAATCGTCTTCTTCAACCCGACCACCGAGCCCGGCAACCGGCTGGGCCCGAAGGCGGTCAAGCACCTGCTCGACGAGATGGCGCGGCGCGGCATACGCACCCACCTGGGCCACAAGCCCAAGCGCTTCGAGCCCGGCAAGGTCAGCACCGAAGGCGGCGAATTCGCCGCCGACCTGATTCTTTTCATGCCCGGCATGACCGGCAACGCCTGGTTCGACGCCAGCACGCTGCCGCGCTCGCCCGGTGGCCTGGTCCAGGCCGACGCGCAGTGCCGCGTGCCCGGGCTGGAGCGGGTCTACGTGGTCGGTGACTCGGGCAGCTTTCCCGGCCCCGACTGGATGCCCAAGCAGGCGCACATGGCCGACCTGCAGGCCAGCGCCGCGGCCGCCAACCTGCTTGCCGATCTGCAGGGCCGGCCGTCGAACGAGACCTTCAAGGTCGAGCTGATCTGCATCGTCGATGCGATCGACCACGGCACGTTGATCTGGCGCACCCCGCAACGCAACTGGCTGCTGCCTTCGACCCGTCTGCTGCACTGGGCCAAGCGCGGCTTTGAGTGGCGCTACCTGCGGCAGTACCGTTGAGCCGTCCTGCTCGGCGCGCGTTCCTGATACAGGCGCGCAGCAGGACGCAAAGCCTCGCCCTGGTCGCTGCGAGCCCGAGCCCGGGGTATGCGCGCAGCTCGAGGGACTTGTACCGCTCGCCTTGAGTGTTGCCTTATTCGCCCGCCGCGGCCAGCCCGCGGCTTTTCAGCCGATAGGCCAGTTGCGGGCGGGTGATGCCGAGCAGCCGCGCGGCGGCGGCCAGGTTGCCGTTGGCGCGGGCCACCGCCTTGCGCAGCAGGATGAACTCGATGTCTTCCAGCGGCACCACCTGGTCGTCGTCGCCGGCGTCGAGCAGCAGGTCGGACAGGCGTTGCGCGGCACGGCCAACGTCGGGGTCGTCGTCGCGCGCCGGCGCGTGGCGCATGCGGTCGGCGGCGGCCAGCGTGCCGTCGTGGGCCAGCGCCCAGCGGCCGGCGTCGTGGACGTCGCCGTGGCTGAACACCGCGTCCAGGTCGATGGTGCCGCCGTCGACCGCCAGCAGCACCGCGCGCTCGACCTTGTTCTCCAGCTCGCGGATGTTGCCCGGCCAGCCGTACATCAAAAGCGCATCGAAGGCGCGCTGGCTGAAGCCGTCGACCACCCGGCCATGGCGCGCGGCGCAGCGGCGCAGCACGTGGTCAAGCAGCACCGGCACGTCTTCGCGCCGGTCACGCAGCGGCGGCACGTGGACCGGAAAGACGTGCAGCCTGAAGTACAAGTCCTCGCGCAGCCGGCCGGCCTGCACCTCGCGCCGCAGGTCGCGCGTTGTGCTGGCCAGCACGCGCACATCGACCCGGCGCGACTGCAGGTCGCCCAGGCGTTCCAGCTCGCCGTCCTGCAGCAGGCGCAAAAGCCGCGCCTGCGCACTGACGCCGAGCGCGCTGACTTCGTCGAGGAACAGCGTGCCGCCGTCGGCGCGCTCGATGCGCCCGGGCAGCCCGGGCACGCCGTGCCCGGCCAGGCCGGTCAGCGCGCTGCGCTCGACGCCGAACAGCTCGGCCTCAAGCTGGGCTTCGGCCATTGCCGCGCAACTGACGGCGACAAACGGCTGTTGGCGCCGCGCGCCCAGGCTGTGCAGAGCGCGGGCAAACATTTCCTTGCCGACGCCGCCCTCACCGTGGAACAGCACCGGCGCCGCGGTGTCGGCGACACGCCGTATCAACTGGCAGGCCGATTGGTAGGCCGGCGAGGCGCCGACCATGCGCCGCTCGCCCAGGTCGCAGAAGTCGGTGGCCGCCGCCGGCGTTGCCCATGCCGCCACGCCGGGCAGCCGCGGGCGCAACCGCGGCGGCGTGGCCAGGCGGTCAACGACGCGGCTGAAGTCCTCCATGCGGAAGTAGCGCAGGTCGTCGGCCGCCTCGTCGCCCCAGTCCTGCACCGGCTTGCCGACGATGCGGCAGTGCGGGTGGCCCATCGACTGGCATTCGAGTTCGCGGTAGAGCACCGGCTTGCCCATGAACTGGCTGGTGAAGCCCGACGCGTAGCCGATTTGCATCCAGCACATCGGCTCGGTGGCAACACCAAAGTGCCGCGTGTGCTCTTCGTCTTCGGATGAGCTCTTCCAGTAGAACTCGCCATAGTGCGTGCCGCGCTCGACATCGATCTGCAGCGCCACCGGCTCAACCAGCACCACGCCCTCCAGCGCGTGCAGTTGCGGGCCGACCGAGAACATCGCCTTCAGTCCTTCATTCGGCCGCGCGCGGCGGGCAATTTCGGCGTCGCGCGTGCCGGCGAAATAGCCCATGCGGGTGAGCAGCTCGCGCGCCTGTGGCACGCCCAGCGTTTCGATCAGCTCGCGCCGCAGCACGCCCATCGCGCCCGAGTTGATCAACAGCATGCGCTGGTCGTCGAGCCAGATGCGGCCATCGGCGGGTGAAAAGCGCAGCCGCGCCGCCAGGTCGGCGATGTCGGGAAAGCGCGCCTCGTCAACCGCCAGCGTGCCTGGCGGCACCAGCGGCAGGCGTGGCGAAGACTGGGTGGGGTGGGCCATGGCGGGGGGTGGTGGTGCAACGGTCAATCGCGCGGACGGACTCACCCAATTCATGTATTGGACAAGGCGCCCGTCGCGGCAATTTCATGATTTGGTTGATTCTGACGCTGTGGCCGGCGATGCGCGCGCCATGCATCGGGTAACACCTGAGCCGATTGATCAGGTGGTCACTATTCACCCCCTTGTTCAATCGCTACATTGGCAGGCTCGAACACGTTGCGGTGGCTGTCACGGCCCCACGCGCCCGAGCTTTTTCTCCACGTTGGGAGATCGATGTTGCGCACTGCCGGCACGCCCACCGCGCCCCCTGATTTCGACCCGAGCAAGCGTTTCGTCTGGCTCAAACAGGTGCGGCCCGACGGCTTCATCGAGTTTGAGTTCGCGATCGGCGAGCCGGGCCTGTCGGTCGACATGATTCTCCCGGCCGAGGCCTACCGCGAGTTCTGCCGCCTGAACCAGGTGATCGACATCACGCCGCTGCAGGCCGCGGACATTGAGCAAGAACGCGCGCGCTGGTCGAACTCGGCGTAGCCCATCCATCCATCCAGCCCGACCCGGCGCCGCCGCCCGCACCCGCGCCACGCCAACCATCCTGCCACCCCTCACCCCAGGAGACGCTTCCCATGACGGTGGAAATCAAGACCACGGCGATCGACCCGGTCCGCCATACCTTCAGCAATGTGGCGCGCCGGCTCGGCGCCGACAAGACCGCATCGCGCTATCAGGAGGCGACCTTCGACTTGCAGTCGGACTGCAACTTCCACTACCGGCCGCTGTGGCAGCCCGAGATGGAGCTGTACGACCGCCGCCGCACCGCCATCGTCATGAAGGACTGGTACGCCTTCAAGGACCCGCGGCAGTTCTATTACGGCAGCTACGTGATGAACCGCTCCAAGCTGCAGGACACGGCGGAGAAGAATTTCGAGTTCGTTGAACGGCATGGTGCGCTGGCCAGCCTGCCCAAGGGGCTGACGCGGCGCATCAAGGCCATCCTGCTGCCGCTGCGGCACATGGAATACGCCGCCAACCTGAACAACTGCTACATCTCGGCCTATGGCTGGGGCTCGGCGTTCACGCAGTGCACCACCTACGCGATGATGGACAGGCTGGGCATCGCGCAATACCTGTCGCGCATCGGCCTGCTGATCGACGGCAACACCGGCGAGTCGCTGGCCCAGGCCAAGACGGCGTGGATGGAAGACCCGGTCTGGCAGCCGCTGCGCAAGCTGTGCGAAGACAGCTTTGTCGTCAAGGACTGGTTTGAATTGTTCGTGGCCCAGGATTTGGTGATCGACGCACTGGTCTACGCCATGGTCCATGGCCGCTTTGGTGGCGAGTTGTCGCAGTCCGGTGGCTCGGTGGTGGCGATGCTGACCGAGTTCATGGAAGACTGGTTCACCGAGAGCCAGCGCTGGGTCGACGCCTTCCTCAAGACCGCGGCCGCCGAGTCGCCCGACAACAAGGCCTTGCTGTCGACCTGGGCGCGCGACTGGACCGCACGCGCCAGCGAGGCGCTGGCGCCGTTGGCCAAGCTGATTTACTTTGAGGACGCCGGCACGGCGCTCGACGATGCGCGCGCCAAGCTGCATGCGCGCCTCACCAAGGCCGGTCTGGCCGTCTGAAGGAATTCGCCATGAGTCAAGTCAAGAGCACCGTTTTCCTGGCCCTGCAGACCAACGACGACACGCGCGCCATCATCGAGGCCATCGAGCGCGACAACCCGCACGCCACGGTCAACCAGTTTCCGGCAATGGTCAAGATTGATGCGCCGAACAAGCTGGTCGTCAAGCGCGAAACGATTGAAGAGATCACCGGCATGCCGTTTGACCTGCAATCGTTCCATATCAACCTGGTGTCTTTGTCAGGCAACGTCGACGAGACCGAAGACGAGTTGACGCTGGAATGGAAGCAGTGACTGCCGTCACCCGACCGCACACCCAGGACACGCCGAGGACCACGCCATGACCGACAAGACCGCCGCCACGCCTGCCAAGAAGCTCAGCCTGAAGGAAAAGTACGCGCAAATGACGCGCGGCCTGGGCTGGGAGCCGAGCTACCAGCCGGCGTCGAAGGTGTTTCCGCAAACCGAGTTCGAGGGCATCAAGATCCACGACTGGAACAAGTGGGAAGACCCGTTCCGCCTGACCGTGGACGCCTACTGGAAGTACCAGGCCGAGAAAGAGCGCAAGCTCTACGCCATCATCGACGCCTTCCAGCAAAACAACGGCCAGTTGAACGTCAGCGACGGCCGCTATGTCAACACGCTGAAGCTGTTCCTGACCGGCATTTCGCCCGAGGAATACTCGGCGCACCGGCTGTTTGCGATGCTGGGCCGCAACTTTGCCGGCGTCGGCCCGCAGATCGCCGCGCAAATGCAGTCGATCGACGAGTTGCGCCACGTGCAGACCCAGGTCCACACGATCAGCCAGTACAACAAGTTCTTCAACGGCATGCACGACTTCCGCCACATGCATGACCGCGTGTGGTACCTGTCGGTGCCCAAGTCGTACTTTGAAGACGCGATGACCGCCGGGCCGTTCGAGGCCATCGTCGCCATCTCGTTCTCGTTCGAGTACGTGCTGACCAACCTGATCTTCATGCCCTTCATGTCGGCCGCCGCGTACAACGGCGACATGGCGACGGTGACCTTCGGCTTCAGCGCGCAAAGCGACGAAGCGCGCCACATGACGCTGGGCATCGAGTGCATCAAGTTCCTGCTTGAACAAGACCCGGCCAACGTGCCGATCGTGCAGCGTTGGATAGACAAATGGTTCTGGCGCGGCTACCGGCTGTTGACGCTGGTGTCGATGATGATGGACTTCATGGTGCCGAAGAAGATCATGTCCTGGAAGGAAGCCTGGGACATCTACTTCGTGCAAAACGGCGGCTCGCTGTTCAACGACCTGGAACGCTACGGCATCCGCATGCCCAAGTACTGGGAGCAAACGGTGCAGGCCGCCGACCGGCTGTCTTGCGAGGCCTGGAACACCTTCTACAACTACGCCGCGGCGGCCAACTTCAACCCCTGGTGCCCGACCGACGAGAACATGGACTGGATGAGCCAGAAGTACCCCGACACCTTTGACAAGTACTACCGCGCGCGCTTCGAGCACTACCGTGAACTGGAGAAGCAGGGCAAGCGCTGGTACAACACCACGCTGCCGATGCTGTGCCAGACCTGCCAGATTCCGCTGCTCTTCAGCGAACCCGACGACCCGACGCTGACCTGCTACAGGGAGTCCGACTACCACGGCATGAAGTTCCACTTCTGCTCCGACGGCTGCAAGGACATCTTCGACCACGAGCCCGAGAAGTACGTGCAAAGCTGGCTGCCGGTACACCAGATCTACCAGGGCAATTGCTTCAACCCGGGCACCGACCCGACCGTGCCGGGGTTCGACCCGCTGGCCGCGGTGCTGCAGTACTACAACTTCGGCCCAGGCGACAACATGGACTACGTCGGCTCGCCCGACGAGGCCAACTGGCTGAAGTGGAAAGGCCTGACCAAGGAAGAGCCGGGCAAGAAGGCCGCCTGACCTCCGCCTGACCAGCCGCCTGGCGCGCCACACCAGCGGCCAGGCCACCCCCACCTTCCGCCCACCTTCAGGAGAACCGCCCATGGCTGTACAAGCGCTGCAACCCGGCTATACCGGCGAGGTCAAGGACCGCGTCGAGCTGTTCCACGGCAACCAGTTGATCTACATCGGCTGGGACCAGCACAACATGGTCTGCGCGCCGATCGCGCTGCCCCTGCCGCCGGGCATGCCGTTTGGCGCGCTGGTTGAACAGGTGCTGCCGACCACCGCCTACGCCGCCCACCCCGACTGGCCGAAGATCGACTGGAGCAAAGTCGAGTGGCTGAAGTCGAGCGCGCCGTTCAAGCCCGACTTCGGCAAGAGCCTGGCCGACAACGGCCTCGGCCACAAGGCGCTGGTGCGCTTTCGCACGCCCGGGCTGACCGGCATCAACGGCTCGTACAGTTGACCCGGCACACCGGCAAGAGGCAGCAGCGATGAGCTACCAGGTCAAGATTGAGCCGGTCGGGCACACGATAGAAGTGGCCGAGGGCCAGACCATTCTGGACGCCGCGCTGCGTGCCGGCGTCTACCTTCCGCATGCCTGCTGCCACGGCCTGTGCGCGACCTGCAAGGTGCAGGTCACCGACGGCGAGGTCGAGCACGGCGACGCCTCGCCGTTTGCGTTGATGGATGTCGAACGCGACGACGGCAAGACGCTGGCCTGCTGCGCCACGCCGCTGACCGACCTGACGATCGAAGCCGACATCGATGAAGAGCCCGACGCGCAGCACATCCCGGTGCGCGACTTCACCGGCCGGGTGGCGCGCATTGAAGCGCTCACGCCGACCATCAAGGGCGTGTTCATTGCGCTCGATGAGCCGATGCGCTTCCAGGCCGGCCAGTATGTGAACCTGAAGATTCCGGGTGAGGACAAGCCACGCGCCTTCTCGCTCGCCGACAAGCCGGCGTCCGATACGCTGATCGAGCTGAACATCCGCAAAGTGCCCGGCGGCAAGGGCACGGCCTGGGTCCACGACGTGCTGAAGGTCGGCGACAGCGTGCAACTGGTCGGCCCGCTGGGCCACTTTTTCGTGCGCAAATCCGACCCGCAGCCGGTGATTTTTCTGGCCGGCGGCTCGGGGCTGTCCAGCCCCAAGGCGATGATCATCGACATGCTGGAGGCCGGCGACGCGCGGCGGATCACGCTGGTCTACGGCGCGCGCAACCGCGCCGAGCTGTACTACGACCGGCTGTTCAGCGAGCTGGCCGCGCAGCACCCCAACTTCCGCTATGTGCCCGCGCTCAGCGAGCCGTCCGAGGCCTGCGCCTGGGCTGGCTTCAAGGGCTTTGTGCATGAGGCCGCCAAGGACGCCTTTGGAAACGACTTCCGCGGCCACAAGGCCTACATGTGCGGGCCGCCGCCGATGATCGAAGGCTGCATACGCGCGCTGATGCAGGGTCGGCTGTACGAGCGCGACATGTACACCGAAAAATTCCTGAGCAACGCCGACGCGGCGCAGGGCCTGGCGCGCAGCCCGCTGTTCAAGAACATTTGAGGCTCGGGCCGCAATCGCTTCAGCGCATGGTCAACCGCTACACCATCACCATCGAGGACACCGCCGAAAGCTACCGCTGCGCCGACTACCGCTCGGTGCTCGAAGGCATGGAGGCGCTGGGCAAGAAAGGCATTCCGGTCGGCTGCCGCGGCGGCGGCTGCGGCGTGTGCAAGGTCCACATCACCAGCGGCCAGTTCAGCAAGCGGGTGATGAGCCGCGAGCACATCAGCGAAGCCGATGAGGCCGCCGGCATCGTGCTGGCCTGCCGCTGCAAGCCGACCAGTGACCTGCGCCTGAAGGTGCTGGGCACCATGAAAAAGAACGTCTGCCGACCGGTTGAGGCGGCAGGCGCGGATCTCTCCCCTCAACCACCCACAGGAGCTGCCCCATGGCCATGACTGGCGTGCTGCGACCCGGACACGCGGTGATCCGCGTGCTCGACCTTGATGAATCGGTCACCTTCTACACCGAGGTGATGGGCCTGAAGGAAACTGGGCGCGACAAGAGCGGTCGCGTCTACTTCAAGTGCCATGACGAGCTGGACCACAACAGCGTGGTGCTGCGCAAGGCCGACAAGGCTGGCCTGGACTGTTTCGCGTTCAAGGTGCTGAACAAGGCCACGCTCGACACGCTGGCCGGCCGGCTGAAGGACTACGGCATCGCCACCGAGCGCCTGCCCGCCGGCGAGATGCTCGAAACCGGAGAGCGCGTGCGCTTTCAGTTGCCGACCGAGCACGTCATCGAGCTGTACGCCGAAAAAACCAACGTCGGCAACGGCCTGGGCCGCACCAACCCCGACCCGTGGCTGAAGGACACCAAGGGCATCAACCCGACGCGGATGGACCACTGCCTGATCTACGGCCCGGACATCGACGCCAACCGCAAGATCTTCGAGGAGGTGCTTGACTTCACGCTGGTCGAGCGCGTCAAGCTCGAAGACGGCAGCACCGACCTGGCCACCTGGCTGACCTGCAGCGCCAAGGCGCACGACATCGCCATGGTTCGCCACGCCGAGCCCGGCAAGCTGCACCACGTCAGCTTCCTGCTCGAAACCTGGGAACAGGTGCTGCGCGCCGCCGATTTGATGTCGATGAGCCGCACCTCGATCGACATCGGCCCGACCCGCCACGGCATCACCCGCGGCACGACGATTTACTTCTTCGACCCCTCGGGCAACCGGCTGGAAACCTTCTGCGGCGGCTACGACTTCTACCCCGACATGGAGCCCATCACCTGGACCTGGGACGAAGTCGGCGCGGGGATCTTCTACCACGACCGCAAACTGAACGAGCGCTTCCTGACCGTGGTGACCTGACGACCCCCGGCCGTCTGGCGGCCGCCCCCCCGAGGGGGCACCCGATCCCGACCGGGAAACCCGGATCGGGTCGGGCCCTTCGACTTGCTCCGCGCTCCCCTGGCCGCTCTCGCGGCCTGTCCCCTGCCGGGGGGAATGTTGACCCCCGGCCGTCTGGCGGCCGCCCCCCGAGGGGGCACCCGATCCCGACCGGGAAACCCGGATCGGGTCGGGCCCTTCGACCTGGCGCCCGCACCGCAGGCCGCTCAAGCGGCCTGTTCCCAGCCGGGGACGCATCCATGGCGCCGTCGACTGCGTAGTTCCGGCGGCAATTTCAGGAGACCACCACCATGGCCACGTCAAACAGCGTTGCGCAGCGTCATGTCAGCGCGCAGGCGGCGCATGCCGCGTGTGCGGCGGCGGTGGCGCATGCCGAGTCGCTGGGCATTCGCATCAATGTCGCGGTGACCGACGGCAGCGGCGTGCTGGCGGCGTTTCTGCGCATGCCGGGGGCGTTCATCCACTCGGTCGACATCGCCATCGACAAGGCCTACACCGCGTCGAGCTTTGGCTTTGCCACCGCGCAGTGGGTGCAAATCCTGCGCGACGATGAAGCGCTGCGGCTGGGCATCGTCCACCGGCCGCGCATCGTCACCTTCGGCGGCGGGCTGCCGCTGCGCGAGGCGGGCGAGTTGATCGGCGGCATCGGCGTCTCGGGCGGCTCGGCCGAGCAGGACGAAGACTGCGCCCGTGCCGGATTGCGCGCGATCGGGCTTGCTTAGGGCAATGCTGAATAAGTCCTCGCGAGTGCGCGCGCCCCGGATCGGGATGCGCGGCAAGGCGCAAAGCGCAGCCATACCGGCGGGTATGGCGAGCATTTGCAACGCCGCTGCGCGCCCGAGTCCGGGGATGCGCGCGCCGCGAGGGACTTGTTCAGCATTGCCTTAGGCCAGCGACGGGTTCCGCGTTGCCCGATCTTGCCCGCAGCGTACTTGCCCGCGTCGCTCGACTCACGCCGCGCTGCGCTGGGCGCTGGCCGTCAGGAGTTCGCAGACCGCCTGGGGTCGCCTGGCCGCCAAGGTCACTGGTGTGCAGCCTGGGGTTGGCCGTGACCTGCTCGATGGCGTTCATGGACTGACGGGCTGACGGGCGGCCTCGAACGCAGATCTTCAGGCCTGGTACAGATGCTGCCGCAATTCCACATCCACCGACGCCGACATCCATGCGGTCTATCCGCGGCGCCACCAGCTTGCCGCGCGGGTGCGGGCCTGCTTCGACTTCGTAGCGCTGTCGCTGGGTCAGCGTTCGCCGGCCGCGTCATGGACCGGGCCACGCTGAACCCGTTTCGGCGCGGATGCATCCCGATCCAGCGTTCGCCCCGGTCATCGGTCGAAGCCAGGCCCGAGTCCTTGAGGACGCCCGGGCAGCGTCACCAGCTCGATGGACCGATTTCGGGAGCGACCAGCCAGCGGCGAAGTACCTCCAGAGTCGCCCGACTCTCTTCTGCCAGAAGAGTCACTGCACAGCGCGTTTGTCGGTCTGTGCGTGGATCGGTGTCTCTCCGCCACCCGGGGTCCAGGACGGCCAAGGCCAGCAGCGGCTTGATCCGCCTCTGGCGCCAGCCAGCCGGAGCGCCGTGTTCGCGGTGTTCACGCCAGATCATCCATCAGCGACGCCATGTCGATGACGAAGCGGTACTTCACGTCGGCCTTGAGCAGACGCTCGTAGGCGGCGTTGATGTCCTGGATGCGGATCAACTCGATGTCGCAGGTGATGCCGTGCTGGCCGCAGAAGTCGAGCATTTGCTGTGTCTCGGCGATGCCGCCGATCAGCGAGCCGGCCAGCGCCTTGCGGCTGAACACCAGTGGGCCGGTGTTGAAGCCGTCGAGCGGGCCGAGGTAGCCCACCATGACCAGCGTGCCGCCGGTGGCCAGCGTCGGCACATAGGGGTTGACGTCGTGCGCGTAAGGCACGGTGTCGACGATCAGGTCGAACTGGCCGGCCACCGCGGCCATTTGCGCGGCGTCGGTGGAAACCACGATGTGGTCGGCGCCCAGCCGGCGCGCATCGGCTTGCTTGCCGGGTGAGCGGCTGAACAGCGTCACCTGCGCGCCCATCGCCTTGGCCAGCTTCAGCCCCATGTGGCCCAGCCCGCCCAGGCCGACGATCGCCACCCGGCTGCCCGGCTGCACGCCCCAGTGGCGCAGCGGCGAATACAGCGTGATGCCGGCGCACAGCAGCGGCGCGGCGCCGGCCAGGTCGAGCGCATCGGGCACCTTCAGCACAAAGTGCTCGGCCACCACCACGCGCTCGCTGTAGCCGCCGTGGGTGCGGCTGCCGTCGAGCGGATCGCTGCCGTTGTAGGTGTAGGTGGCGCCGTTCTCGCAATACTGTTCCCAGCCCTTGCCGCAGGCGCCGCAGTGCCGGCAACTATCGACCAGGCAGCCGACGCCGACGCGGTCGCCGGGCTTCAGGCGCGTGACCTCGGCACCCACCTGCAGCACCCGGCCGATGATTTCGTGGCCCGGCACCATCGGGTACTGCGCATTGCCCCAGTCGTTGCGCACGTTGTGCAAGTCGGAATGACAGACGCCGCAGTAGAGGATCTCGATCACCACATCGTCCGCGCGCGGGTCGCGGCGGTCGAATGAAAACAGGCCCAGCCGGCCGGTGGGCGAATGGGCGGCGTAGCCCTTGACGGGGGTGGTCATGGTGGGTTTTCTCCAGGTTCAGCGGCCCACGCGGTCGGCCATCGCCGCGGGGTAGCGCGCGCCCTCGATCGCAATGTCGGCCAGCGCCTGGGCAATGCGCTGCTGGTCGCCGGCATCGAGTTCGACGTCCGCGGCCGCCAGGTTCTCTTCCAGCCGGTGCAGCTTGGTCGTGCCCGGGATCGGCACGATCCACGGCTTGCGCGCCAGCAGCCAGGCCAGCGCCACCTGGGCCAGGCTGATGCCCTTGGCCTGGGCGATGAGCGTCAGCGCGTCGATCAAGGCCTGGTTGGCCTGCCGCGCGGCCGCGGTGAAGCGCGGCACGACGTTGCGGAAGTCGTCCGCCGCGAACTCGGTCGCGGCGTTGATGGCGCCGGTCAGAAAGCCCTTGCCCAGCGGGCTGAAGGGCACGAAGCCGATGCCCAGTTCGTCCAGCAGCGGCAGCGTCGCTTGTTCGGGTTCGCGCCACCACAGCGAGTACTCGCTTTGCAGCGCAGCGACCGGTTGCACGGCATGCGCGCGGCGTATCGATGTCACCCCGGCTTCCGACAGCCCGAAGTGGCGCACCTTGCCGGCGGCGACAAGCGCCTTTACCGCACCCGCCACGTCTTCCATCGGTACCTGGGGGTCGACACGGTGCTGGTACAGCAGGTCGATGCGGTCGGTGCGCAGCCGCTTGAGCGAGGTGTCGACCACTGCACGAATGCGTTCGGGGCGGCTGTCCAGCCCGGCGCTCACCTGGCCGTCCTTGAAGCCAAACTTGGTGGCGATCACCACCTGGTCGCGCACCGGCGCCAGGGCCTCGCCGACCATCTCCTCGTTGCGCGCGCCATAGGCTTCGGCGGTGTCGAAGAAGGTCACGCCGCGGTCGAACGCCTGGCGAATCAGTTGCACGCCGGCGGCGCGGTCAACGCCGGGGCCATAGCCATAGCTCAGGCCCATGCAGCCGAAGCCGAGCGCCGAGACGGTGAGGCCGCTGCGGCCGAGTGGACGGGTTTTCATCACGGTGCTGCCCTTGCTTCGCCTTCAAAGCAGCCACTGTAGGCAGCCGGCCGCGGCATGACTAGACTGCTGGACCGACATGCAGTCAGAAGCCGGACTAATCAATGCCACGTTTCGATGACCTGGCCGCCTTCGCCGCGGTGGTGCGCACGGGCAGCTTCACGCGTGCCGCGGCGCAAATCGGGGTCACCCAGTCGGCCCTGAGCCAGACCGTGCGCGCGCTGGAGCGCCGGCTCGACCTGAAGCTGCTGAACCGGACCACGCGCAGCGTCTCGCCCACCGAGGCCGGCGAGCGGCTGTACCGCACGGTCGGGCCGCGGCTGGCCGACATCGAGGCCGAGCTGGCGGTGCTGGGCGAGCTGCGCGGCAAGCCCGCCGGCACCGTACGCATCACCGCCACCGACCACGCGGTGCGCACGCTGGTCTGGCCCAGGCTGCAGCCGTGGCTGCCAAAGTACCCGGACATCCGGGTCGAGATCAGCAGCGACAACCGTTTCATCGACATCGTCTCCGAGCGCTTTGACATCGGCGTGCGCCTGGGCGGCGACGTGGCCAAGGACATGATCGCGGCGCGTATCGCGCCCGACATGCGGCTGGTGGTGGTCGGCAGCCCGGGCTACTTCACCCGGCACGCCCGGCCCAGCACGCCGCACGAGCTGACCGAACACGACTGCATCGGCCTGCGCCTGCCGTCACACGGCGGGCTGTTGCCGTGGGAATTCAAGCGCCACGGCAAGAGCCTGCACGCCCACGTCAGCGGGCGGCTGGTCTTCAGCGCCAGCGACATGGTGCTGACCGCCGCGCTCGGCGGCCACGGCCTGGCCTGGCTGCCCGACGACGCGGTCGCCGAGCACCTCGTCGCCGGACGCCTGGTATCGGTGCTGGACGACTGGGCGCAGACATTCACCGGCTACCACGCCTACTACGCCACCCGCAGCGCGTCACCGGCACTGGGCCTGGTGGTCGAGGCGCTGCGGCAGGGGTTTGAGATGGGTGGCGATTGAGGGCCTTGCGGAAGCAGTCGCCGCCAGATCAGCAGCCAGCCGCCGCGCGTCGCCCCCGGGCGCCATTCGGTCGGGCACAGCGGCAGTTCGTCGGCAGGCACTTTCGCAGCCTGCGCGGCGACCGCATAGTGGCGCCATCGGACCAACCGGGGAGATTCTTATGGCACGCTGGCTACACCTGTTGCTGGGGCTGATCATCGCCACTGTGGCGTGGCCGGCGCTGGCCGTCGATGGCGTCGAGGGGCGCCTTGTCGGCGCGCAGTGGCTGGCGGCCAAGCTCGCGAGCGCTGAGTTGTTGCTGCTCGACGCGTCGATGCCGCCGCAGTACGCGGCCGGGCACATCCCCGGCGCGGTCAGCGCGCCGGCGCTGGCCACCGCGGGTCGCGACATCCCGCCTGCGGCGATGGAACGCATCATCCGCGGTTGGGGCGTCAGCCCGGGCCGCAAGATCGTGGTCTACGACGAAGGCGGCACGTGGATGGCGACGCGCCTGTTCCATGACCTGCATTACCACGGCGTCCCGCTCGATGACCTGTACCTGCTCGACGGCGGACTGCACCAGTGGAAGGCCAAGGGCCAGCCGGTCAGCAAAGAGGTGACGCCCAGGCCACCCGAGGGGAGCTTTCGCGTCACCCATGTGCTTGAAAGTGCCCGCGTGGGCCTGCCCGAGTTCCTGGTCGCCACCGGCGATCCGGCCAACCAGGTGATCGTCGATGCACTCGAGCCGCCCTACTACTACGGCGGCGCCAAGTTCTTCGACCGCGCCGGGCACATCCCGAACGCCAGGCTGTGGCCCAGCTCCGACTTCTTCAACGCGGACACGAAGGCCTTCAAGTCGCCCGAGGAGATCGGCCGCATGCTCGCGTACCACGGCATCGGCCCGACGCAGACGGTGCATGTCTATTGCGGCGGCGGCGGTGCGGCCAGCGTGCCGGTCTTCGCGCTCGGTGTTTTGCTCGGGCGCGACAAGGTCAAGCTCTACAACGGCTCGCTGCGCGAGTGGCTGGAAGACGAGCGCGGCCTGCCTTTGCGGACCCACCCCCAGCCGGCGATGCTGCGACGCGCCGCCTGGCTCGACGGCTGGGCCAGCCCGATGCTGCGCATGGTCGGCTTATCGCAGATCAGCGTGGTCGACGTGCGTTCGCCGCAGGCCTACCGGCAGGGGCACGTGCCCTTTGCGGTCAACCTGCCGGCGGGCGTGTTCGAGGCCCACCTGCGGCAGCCCGAGAAGTTGGCCGAGCTTCTCGGCGCCGCGGGCGTGAATGCCTTGCACGAAGCGGTGATCAGCACCGAGCGCGGCCTGACCCAAGAGAGCGCGCTGGCTTGGTGGATGCTCGAGCGCCTGGGGCAGAAAAAGGTGTCGCTGCTGGCAGAGAACTTCGACGACTGGGCGCTCGGTGGCAGGCCGACCGTGCACGAACCCACCACCGTCGGCGCCCCGAAGTCGCCGCAAGACCTGGCCGTGCCGGCGACAACCTACCGCCCGGTGGCCGCGGCGCCCAGGCTGCACAGCGCCTACCCGACGTTCTATATCGCCGCCGGCAAGCAAGCCGGCGCGCGCCTGCCGGCGGGCGCGCCGCAAGGCACCCAACCCGCGCATCTGCCCTACACGGATCTGGTCAACGCCGACGGCTGGCCCAAGCCAGCCAATGATCTGTGGAACCTGCTTGCCAAGGCAGGCGTGCCGCGCTACGGCGAGATCGTCGTTTACTCGGACCAGGTCGGCGAGGCGGCGGCCACCGTCTTCGTGCTGCGCTTGATGGGTCTGGCCGGCGCGCAGGTCGCGCTGCCGTCGTGACATAGGCGCGCCGTGGGGCCGCAGCGCGGCCTATGGATTTCTTGCGGCGGCGCGCATCGACGCGAGCAGCGACTGCAGGATCGGCGACTGGTCGTCTTCGCGGTAGATGCAGCACAGGTCGACCTGCGAGTCCACCGGGTGGTGCAGCGGCCGGTAGGTGATGCCGGGCAGCGCCATCGAGGTCGCCGAATGCGGCACCAGCGTGGTGCCGAAGCCGGTGGCGACCAGCGCCACCGCGTGCACCACATCGCCAACCTCCTGCGCCACCCGCGGGGTGAAGTGGCAGGCGCGGCACATGTCGTGTACCCGGTCGATGAAGCTGGGCCGCGCGCCGGTCGGAAACAGCACCAGGGGGACATGCTCCAGCTCGGCCATCGGCACCGCGGTGCGCGCCACCAAGGGGCTGTCGCTCGGCATGGCGACGTACAACTGCTCGGTCAGCAGGGTCTCGCTGACCAGACCGTCGACCGGGCGCATCAGGCGGTTGAAGGCGAGCGTGATGCGGCCGTGGCGCAGCGCGTCGATCTGCTCGTCCTTGACCATGTTGTGCAGAAAGATGCTGACCTCGGGGTGCGCCTTGCGGAACGCGCGCATCAGGCGCGGAATGGCGCCGAAGATGCCCGAGCCGAAGATCGCCACGTCCAGCCGGCCCAGCAGGCCCTGCGCCGCCTTGCTGCTGCGCTCGACCGCGCGCTCGGCCATGCCCAGGATGGCGCGGGCGTCGTCGTAGAGCACGCGCCCGGCGTCGGTCAGCGCCACGCCGCGGTTGCTGCGGCGGAAAAGCTGCACCCCGATCTGCTCTTCGAGCTGCTGGATCTGCCGCGTCAGCGGCGGCTGCGAGATGTGCAGGCGCAGGGCCGCGCGCCCGATGTTTTTCTCTTCAGCGACGCAGATGAAGTAACGCAGATGGCGCAGTTCCACAGGGCGCGATTTTGCCGGCTTGCGCCCGCCCATACCAACCCCTTTTGCTGCCTGGCGTTTGACATGCGCAATAGGTATTGCAGCCAGAGTTCGATGGTATTGGACGGGCCAGGCCGCGGCTTTTTACAGTGCCCTCGCGTTCTGTGGCCGGGTGCAGCGGCGTCGATGCACCGCGGACCTCCTTCCAAGCGACGACAGGAGACAGACAACATGGCAATGACCGGTGTATTGCGCCCGGGACACATCCAGATCCGGGTGATGGACTTGGACGAAGGCGTGCGCCACTACCGCGACGTGATGGGCCTGGAAGAAACCGGCCGCGACGCCTCGGGCCGGGTCTACCTGCGCTGCTGGGACGAGCGCGACCACCACAGCATCATCCTGCGCCAGGCCGAGCGCGCCGGCATGGACTTCTTCGGCTTCAAGGTCGACAGCGAAGCGTCGTTGAACAAGCTCGAAGCCGACGTGCAGGCGTTCGGCCTGAAGACCACCCGCATTCCGGCCGGCGACCTGCTGGAGACCGGCGAGCGCGTCCGCTTCGAGATCCCCAGCGGCCACCAGGTCGAGCTGTACGCGACGAAATCCTTCACCGGCTGCGACCGCGGCGACAAGGACCCGTCGCACTACTCGCGGCGGATGGACACCGGCATCGCGCCGATGCGCTTCGACCACGCCTTGCTCTACGGTCCCAACGTCGACCAGGTGCTGGACCTGTTCACCAAGGTGCTTGGTTTTCACCTGGCCGAGTACGTGACCCTGCCCGACAGCGACACCAAGGGCGCGCTGTGGCTGTGCTGCTCGAACAAGGCGCACGACATCGCCTTCGTCGTCCACCCCGAGCCGGGCAAGCTGCACCACGTCTCGTTCTACATGGAGTCGATCGACCGCGTGTTCCGCGCCGCCGACATCATGGCCGCCAACGGCGTGAAGGTCGACATCGGCCCGACCCGCCACGGCATCACCCGCGGCGGCACGATTTACGCATGGGACCCGTCGGGCAACCGCTTCGAAACCTACTCGGGCGGCAACAGCAGCTACCCCGACCTGCCGCCGATCGCCTGGACCTGGGAAGGGCTGGGTGAAGGCGGCGGCCTGGACGTCGCGCACCGCAAGCTGCACGAGACCTTTCTGACCGTGGTCACATGAACCCGTAGCCGCCATGCCGGTTGCCAACATCCACGTGCTGGCCGGCCACCCGCGCCCGCTGCTAAAGCGTCTGTTGCGCGAGGCCTCGGCCGCGTTCGCCGCGGCCATCGAGGCCCCGCCGGAGCGGCTGCAGGTCTGGATCACCGAGGTCGACCCGCAGCTCTACGCGATCGCCGGTGAACCGGCCGACGAGGTGCTGCAGCGCGTGCCGCGCGCGCAGGCCGAGATTCCGCTGGTCCGCATGGCGCTGATGGAGGGCCGCAGCACCGAGATGCTGCACCGCGTGATGGCCGACCTCAGCGCGGTGGTGGCGCGGGTGCTGGGCGGTGACCCGCAGCGCGTGCGGGTGCAGATCGACCATGTCCACCCCGACCGCTGGGCCATCGGCGGCGTGCCCGCCAGCCGTGCCCGTGCGGCCGAACTGGCGGCGCGCGCCGCGGACCAGGCCACCGCCTAATTAATGAACTAAACACCACGGCGCGGGCTGCGGTCGCCACGGCAGCGCCTCTTCCCACAGCTTCCCGCCCGCCCATGTCCACCACGCAGCATTTCATCAACGGCCGCTTCGTCCCGTCGTCCTCCGGCAAGACCTTTGAAAAGCGCTCGCCGACCGACAACCGCCTGATGGGCCAGGTGGCCGAAGGCGGGCCGGCCGAGGTCGACGCCGCGGTGGCCGCCGCCAAGGCCGCGCTGCATGGCGATTGGGGCCGGCTGCCGACCGACCAGCGCGTGGCCATGCTGCACGCGGTGGCCGACGGCATCAGCACGCGCTTCGACGACTTCGTGGCCGCCGAAGAGGCCGATACCGGCCAGCCGCACCACGTCATCGCCCACGCCTTCGTGCCGCGCGGCGCGGCCAACTTCAAGGTGTTTGCCGACATCATCAAGAACGTGCCGGCCGAGAGCTTTGTGATGAACACGCCCGACGGCGCCGGCGCGCTCAACTACGCGATCCGCAAGCCCAAGGGCGTGATCGGCGTCATCAGCCCGTGGAACGCGCCGTTTCTGCTGATGACCTGGAAGGTCGGCCCGGCGCTGGCCTGCGGCAACACGGTGGTCGTCAAGCCGTCGGAAGAAACCCCGGCCACCGCCACCCTGCTGGGCGAGGTGATGAATGCGGTCGGCGTGCCGGCCGGTGTCTACAACGTGGTGCACGGCTTCGGGCCCGACGCGGCCGGCGAACAGCTCACCCGCCACGACGACGTCGACGCCATCACCTTCACCGGCGAAACGCGCACCGGCACGGCGATCATGAAGGCCGCCGCCGACGGCATCCGCGATGTCAGCTTCGAGCTGGGCGGCAAGAACGCCGGCATCGTGTTTGCCGACTGCGACTTTGACGCCGCGGTGGAAGGCATCTTCCGCTCGGCCTTCATGAACACCGGCCAGGTCTGCCTGGGCACCGAACGCGTCTACGTGCAGCGCGCCATCTTCGACCGTTTCGTCGCCGCATTGAAAGCGCGCTGCGAAGCCGTCCGCTACGGCCGGCCCGGCGACGCCGGCAGCAACTACGGCCCGCTGATCAGCCAGGAGCACAGGCGCAAGGTGCTGGGCTACTACGCCAAGGCCATCGCCGAAGGCGCGACGCTGGTCACCGGCGGCGGCGTGCCCGACATGCCCGACGCGCTGCGCCACGGCGCCTGGGTGCAGCCCACCATCTGGACCGGCCTGCCCGAGACCGCCAGCGTCGTGCGCGAAGAGATCTTCGGCCCCTGCTGCCACATCCGCCCGTTCGACACCGAAGCCGAAGTCGTGGCCCTGGCCAACGCCAACCGCTATGGCCTGTCGACCACCCTCTGGACCGAAAACCTCAAGTGCGCGCACCGCATGGCCGACCGCATCGAGGTCGGCATCACCTGGGTCAACAGCTGGTTTCTGCGCGACCTGCGCACGCCGTTTGGCGGCAGCAAGCAAAGCGGCATCGGCCGCGAAGGCGGCGTCCATTCGCTTGAGTTCTATACCGAGCTGCGCAACGTCTGCATCAAGCTCTGAACAGGCTGGTACGCCCGATGACCCCTGAACTGGTTCAGCACTGCGGCGACGAGCTGTACCCCGCCCGGCACCAGCGCCGCGTGCACAGAGCGCTGCTGGAGTGCTTGCCCGCCATCAGCACCGCCGGCGCCTACGCCTACGCCGTCGCGCGGCGCATGGTGGCGCGCCGCGCGCACGCCGGCGAGGCCATCGTCGGCAAGACGGTCGGCGCCACCAGCAAGCCGGTGCAGGACAGTTCACAGCCGCCACGGCTGCCGGTCAGCGACGGCGACCAACGGGTCCGCACCATCGGCGGCCTGGGCAACGGCCGCGCCCACGTTGATGGCCAGGCCCGCATCGCATGAACACGTCCTCCGCCGCCGCGAACCCGCTGGGCATGGCCCGCGCACTGCCCGACGACGTCATTGCCCACCTGGTCGACCGCATCGAAGCCGCGCAGCGCGGCGCCACCGCCATCGCCAAGCTGACCGACGACTTTCCCGCCATGACGCTGGGCGACGCCTACGCGGTGCAGTTGGCGCTGCTGCGGCGCTGGCTTGGCCAGGGCCAACGCCTGGTTGGCTGGAAGGCCGGCCTCACGTCCAAAGCCAAGATGGACCAGATGGGCGTGCACGTGCCCACGGTCGGCTTTCTGCTGGCCGACTTTTTCCGGCCCGAGAACTCGGTGATCCAGACCCATGACCTGGTGCACCCGCGCGTCGAGTGCGAGGTCGCCTTCGTCACCAAGGCCGAGCTGTGCGGCCCCGACCTGACGCGCGACCAGGTGCTGGCGGCGACCGACTTCGTGGTGCCCGCGGTCGAGGTCATCGACTCGCGTTTTGCCGGCTTCAAGTTCGACCTGCAAAGCGTGGTGGCCGACAACAGCTCGTCGGCCCGCTACGTCACCGGTGGCCGGGCGCGCCTGCCGGCCGACGTCGACCTGTCGACGCTGGACGTGGTGATCGAGAAGAACGGCGAACCGGTCGCGACGGGCACCTCGGCCGCCGTCGCCGGCCACCCGGCCGACGCGGTGGCGCTGGTGGTCAAGGTGCTGCACGGCATCGGGCAGCGCCTGCCCGCCGGCAGCCTGGTGTTGAGCGGCGGCATCACCGAAGCGATTGCGGTGCAGCCCGGCGACTTCGTCAGCGCCCGCTTCCAGGCGCTGGGCAGCGTGTCGATGCGCTTTGCCTGACCGCCGCCTGCGCCGCCAACGTCCCAATTACGGCGCGCGATTGCCCGGCATGACGCAAGACCTCGCCATCGTCGTCGGCAGCACCGGCGCCATGGGCCAGGTCATCACCCGGCGCCTGGCCGATGCCGGCCTGCGGGTGGTTGCCGTGGCGCGCTCGGCCGAGCGGCTGCAGGCGCTGACCCGCCAGGTGCCTGGCATCCGGGCCTGCACGGCCGACATCGCCGACGACTCGGCCACCGACGCCATCCGCGCCCACCTCGACGCGCCGGTGCGCATGCTCGTGCACGGCCCGGGCGTGGCCACCGCCGGCGGCGTGCTGGACGCGCCGACCGCCGCAATCACCGACGCGGTCAACATCAAGGTCGGCGGCTTGCTGCGCCTGGTGCGCGCGGCGGATGCGCAGTTGTGCAAAGGCGCGCGCATCGTGGCCATCGGCGGGCACTACGGCTTTGAGCCCAGCGCCTACGCGGCCACCGCCGGCGTGGCCAACGCGGCGCTGGCCAACCTGGTGCGGCAACTGAGCTGGGCCTATGGCGAGCGCGGCGTGACCGCCCACCTGGTGGCGCCAGGCCCGGCCGATACCGAGCGCCTGCGCCGCGTGGCCAGCGCCCGCGCCGCCAGAGCCGGGCTGAGCGTCGACGCGGTGCTGGCGCAGATGCGCGCCGAATCGGCCATCGGCGCCTTCACCACGGTCGAGCAAATCGCCTGGGCAATTGGCCTGCTGCTCGACCCCAACGCCGACGCGCTGGCCGGCAGCACCTTGTTCATGGACGCGGGCCGCCGCAAAGGTTTGCCGTAACGTCCACCGGCGGGCGGGTTTCGCGCCCAGCCGCACGGGTCGGGGCCAAATCCGTGGCGTCGCCGTCGGCAGCGCGTGGGTTGCGCCCCGCCGCGACCGCGCTGCGCGGTCAGCACTTGGCGATCTCGCCGAGGCCGATGAATCCGAAGTTCACGCTGGCTGCTTGCGCGCGGGTGGGGGTTACTACGCACCGGTGCCCGCCGCGTGGCGCTGGCCGGCACGCATTGCCGACAGCACCTGCTGGGCGCAGGCGGCGATCAGCCGTGCATCCGAGCTGACCGTGACGAACTGAAAGCCCTTGCCGATGCGTCTGAGCGCGGCCTCGGGCGTGGCGTTGTGGATGCCGGCGACCAGCCCGTGCGCGCGGGCGCGGTCGAGGATGTGGTCGACGGCCTGCGCCGCCGGTGGGTCAAGCTCGTCAAAGGCCGGCGTGCAGCCGAGCGACAGCGACAGGTCCGACGGCCCGATGTAGACCGCGTCCAGACCTTCGACCGACAGGATGCCGTCAAGATTGTCCAGCGCCTGCGCCGTCTCGATCATCGCGAACCTGACGATCGTGTCGTTGGCGTATTGCGCATAGTCGGCTCCGCTGTACAGCAGGGCGCGCACCGGGCCGAAGCTGCGCGTGCCGCGCGGCGCGTAGTGCGTGTACGCGACGAGCTTCTGCGCGTCTTCCCGGGTGTTGACCATCGGGCAGATCACGCCGTAGGCGCCGGCGTCCAGCGTCTTCATCAGAATGCCCGGCTCAAGCCAGGGCACACGCACCACCGGCACGGTGGCCGTGGTCGAGATCGCCTGCAGCATCGCCACCATGGCCTGGTAGTCGACGACGCCGTGCTGCAGGTCTATCGTCAGCGCGTCCCAACCCTGGTGGGCCATGGTTTCGGCAGAGAAGCTGTTCGCAATCGCGAGCCAGCCGTTGACGGCCGGGCCGCCGGATGACCAGATCTCGCGCAGTCGGTTCGGACGCATGGGGCCCCTTCGTGTCAGGCGGGTGCGGGTTGGTCGCTGCGGACGCATGTTGCGCGGTGGAGCGGGTGTGCTTTCTCGACCTCTGCCATGTCGAGCTCGATGCCCAGCCCCGGCTTTTCGGCACCTCGACACGGCCGTTGCGTATCAGCAGCGGCTCCTTGGTCAGCCGCTGGCCGTCCTGCCAGATCCAGTGCGTGTCGATGGCGGTCACTTTGCCGGGCGTGGCGGCGCCGACATGGGTGAACATCGCGAGCGACACGCCGAAGCACCGAGCCGGCCAGGGCCTTGATCTCGTCATTCGGCCTGTTTCAGGCACGCCTTGCTCTTGATTGCGCCATCGTTTGGATCAATCTCACATCGGCAAGACGAAAACGATTTCGCGATCAGCGGACGAGTGGATATCAGTCGGAAGAAATCCACCAACACACCCACGGCAACCAGTGTGCATGAGAAGGGATGGGTCGCTGTACGCTTTCCTCTCACGTCCCTTGTCCTTCCAATTGATCGGCTACACCAAAATCGAGCCCTATAGTGGCAGCCAAGTCGCGTACTTCTCGAGCAACGTCCGAGTCAGTCTTTGCCTTCGAACCTCTGAGCATTTCACTGAGTGTCTCCAGGGCCAGTCCACATTCATTAGCGTCTACGAATTCGAATATCAACTCCGTCGTATGTCTTGGAAGCTGATCTTCGACTCGGTTTAAGAGGCTACGGATGCGGTGCTGAAGTTCCTCGTAGTAGGCGGCGGATGTTTGGTTCACGGATTCCTCGGCAAGTTCGTGGGGTAGCCAGTCACGATTTCCCCGGTGCGTGATTCAACGATCACGCGAATGTCCACTCCGTCACGAATACCACTGAGTATTGTGCGCCCACCTTGTGCAATGGCGTTTTTCCAAGCTGCCTGGTCAGTCGCGATGTCGGAAATCTCGTGCATGATCTTGTCTCCCGACCAGCTTCGTGGGAATGAAGATTCTCCAGAAATTGAGCCGCACGCGTGCTTGTCGGCCTACTTTTCGATGATCTTGACGACTTGGCCTTTTGCAACATTTCGTCCCTCCCACAGTAGGACTTCCTTTCCGACTTTCAGCTTTGGAAGTACCAGTTCGCGGTAGAGGAACTTGATAGGTACTACATAGGTCGATCCTAGTTCGAGTCGCCTTCCTTCAAGAATTAGCCGACAGTCGAATCCCTCGTTATCTACAAACAGTGGGCAGGCGTAGAACTTCCCATCAATCGCGGTATTTCGACCGCCCTCAGTAGTCGTCAAGAAGCGAACGTTGATAACAGCGTCTGGTATCATCGTTAGTACCCCACTCGTGGCAACGGAGAGTAATTCATCACGCTCGGAACCAACGTCGGTAGACGATCCGTCGGAATCACCCACGCGTGTATGCCGCGATCAACGGTCGCCGACGACAGGCCATTGAAGATGCTGTTCGGAGCCTCTGTTCGAATGATCGTATATGGCTGATCACCAAATGCTCTGACAGCTTGCTTTGCGTAGGCAGAAGCTTCAGCCGCCGAGGTCGTGAAATACTTGCCTTCTGCTGAACCCAGGTTTCTCAGCACGCCCGTCGCCTCGATGTCGGCAAGTTCTGCGGGACCCACAGCGCGAAATAGAGGGCGCGTACCCTCCGCACCCCCAACCCCACAATCCTTCCCCGTCAGCCCCAACGGATCAATCCAGTTGATCGGGTTGGGCGCGTAGCGATAGAGGTTGTCGCCGCCGGCCAATCCTATCGGGTCTTGGTGGATGAAGCGGCCGGTTTGGGGGTCGTAGTTGCGGTGGCG